>Ga0185299_10000610_pt1 | contig 90143 bp, 70 predicted proteins | sample PaiPotPPA55metaG_FD_128002 | JGI IMG/M metagenome (GOLD analysis project Ga0185299, IMG submission 128002) | Iron sulfur acid spring bacterial and archeal communities from Banff, Canada, to study Microbial Dark Matter (Phase II) - Paint Pots PPA... ...
GGTCCATGAGCGCCAGGGCCTGCCGTTCGGCCTCGAAGCGAGCAATGACTTGGCGCGTGTCCATGCCGGGCTTGATGACCTTGAGCGCCACCTTGCGGCGAAGTGGGTGCTGCTGCTCGGCCATGAAAACGACGCCGAAACCGCCCTCGCCGATTTCCTCCAAGAGCTTGTAGGGGCCAATGACCGTGCCGGGGCGCTCCCGAATTGTTTCTTCTTTGGTAGCGAAGGGATCGGAGCCGGCCTGGAGGAAACTGCCAGCCTCCTGATGGGCACGCAGCAAGGTCTCAATGCGGGCTCGCAAACCGGCATCGCCGCGGCAAACCTTGTCGAGATAGGCCGCCCGCTCCTCGGGCGATGTGTGCTCGACGGCTTCACAAAACAACGAGAGAATTTGCGGATCGGAATCGCTCATGGTTGGACTCCAGGCGCTTGTCCCGTGGTATACAATGCCCGATTCGCACGCAAAGTACGCCACGCGAATTGCAGTTTTTCGAGATCTATTCCTGGCCGGCCCCTTGGGCTTTGCTCAAGAATTCATAAAGCCATGCCCGAGCATAAGCCCAGTAGCGATCGGCGGTTCGTCGGGCCAGACCCAACGAAGAAGCGGCTTGCTCCAGCGTCAGACCGGCAAAGAAGCGCAGGTTGACCAGTTCAGCGCACGAGGGATTTTCTGCCGCCAACTTTTCGAGAGCTTCATCTATCGCCAGCAGATCGTCATCCGCGGCATCGTCCACGGCGGCGAGGCGATCGAGATCAATTCGCTTCCAGCCGCCGCCCCGTTTGCCGCACTTCTTGTCCCGGGCTCGGTTAATGAGGATGCGGCGCATGGCTTCCGCGGCAGCCGCGAAGAAATGGCCGCGGCTATTCCAGGGCGCTTGTAGTTCGGCGCCAACCAAGCGCAAGTACGCCTCGTGAACCAGGGCCGTAGCTTGAAGAGTCTGGCCGGGCGCCTCCTGGGCCATCTTTTGGGCCGCGAGCTTTCGCAATTCTGCGTACACCAGGGGTAGCAATTGCTCGGCGGCGCGCGCATCGCCTTGTTCAATAGCATTCAGGATTTGAGTGACATCGGACATGGCCCTAAGTTTAAAGGGCGGGAAGCGCGCCGGCAACGGCCGAAGGCGAATCGAAGACCTGGCCATCGTGGCGTGATCAAGAAAGCTTGAGGCCCGGTTGATTTGGCTAGGCCTGCAGAGTAATCCGCCTGATTTCCAAACTCCGGATTTGCATTTCCTCCGCCGTTGCGCGCTAATGGGGCAAAGACCTGATCTCTCCCCGTCGGAAAGAGAATTCGCCATGTCGACTTCATCCTTGTTTCTCGCGTTAAGCCTTAACTTGCTTGTTACGCTTCCCGCCTTCGCCGCGGATACGAAGCCGGTTAAGGACGAAATGAAGGAAATTGCCGGGAGCGCCGAGTTTTTGCGGTCGGTGCCCAAACACTTTGCCACGCTCAAGGGGATGGACCGCGCCAGACAGCGCGTCACCCTGCTCATGGAAGGCGAAACGCAGGCTCGCGAATGGCCGTTTGTCGCCGATGCCGAACTCAAGATCCAGGGTTGGTGGGGCCGGCTCGACCAGTTCACGATCGGCGACCGGGTTTGGGTGTGGCTGCAACTGGACCGCGTCAAACAGCCCGTTGCCGTGTCGATGCTCGCCGACGAAATCAGCGAGCAGGACATCCACGGCCCCGGCGTTCAGCTCGAGGCACGCGACGCGAACGGCATCACGCTCAAACCGGCGAGCGGAAAAAACTGGGCGCTCAAGACCGCCAACGCCGAGGTCTACCGCGCCTCGACCAAGGAGAAGCTCGATAATCTGAAAGTCGGCGAAAAGCTTTACGTTCAGAGCGCGGGGGATGAGGCTCGCCTCATTCTCGACGCCGCAGCCTTCGAGGCCCGGCGCGCCGAACAAAAGGCGGCGCTTCACAAGCGCTGGGCCGACGAGGGACTGCCGGGGACAGTGGTTTTCCTGCACCAGTTCAGCGGTGAGATGGACTTCATGCTCGACCATGAGGCGATGCGCTGGGGGCGCTCGCTCAAGCCCGGCGACAAGGTCTCGCTGCAGGCGTCGCCGGCCATCGCGGCGGTCGTCAAACAGGTTCGGCCTTGGCGCGAGCGGACGGAACTGCGCCTGGTCACCGCATGCTCCGACCAATCGGACCTGGCGCTGGGCCAGCGGGTGCGTCTGAAGATGCCGACGCCGGATTCCGCCGTCGAGAGCGCGGTCTTGCCGCCTGATCTGGACCGGCCGCGCACCAAGGAGGAGCGAATCGAGTGGTTTCTGTGCTCAATTTACTGCACCTGCTCCATCGGAGGCGACGGCTGCACCGGCATGTTCTATACCCTTGCGAGTTGCAACCCCAACGGCTGCGGCATGCCCAACCACATGCGGAAGGTCTTTGCGGAAAAAATCGACAAAGGCCTGACCGACAAGCAAATCCTCGAAGAGTTGTTAAAGCAAGACGGCCCGCGACTCCTGCGGCCGCATCTCATGCCATGATCCGTCACTTTCCATAGATCGCCGTTTCCGGATACTCCGCCGCCCAGGCGAACCACTTGACCTGGGTGCCGTCGAGCCAGGTCAGCGTCCAGCCTTTGAGCTTGCCTTCATAGGCGCGGCCGGCGATGTCCCAACGGGAACTGGTCTCCTTGTCGGTCAGCGGCTTGCCATCCGCTTTATCGTCGCGAAAGAGGGTCAAATTCATCGGCGATCCGTCTACCTTGGCGGGCGGCCCAGCGACCAGGCGATACGCCGCGGCCGACTGAGAGGCGGGTTCCCAGAGAATGACGCACGGGTGGCCATCGATCTTGTCTTCGATCAGTCCCTTCTTTTCCAGGGCGTCCAGTGGGTAAGCCCTGGCCTCCTTGCCCGCCACAACGCCCAGCACGGGTTTGTCGGCGGGCAGGCGATCGTCGGCGGGTATGCGGCTCTTTTTCGAGTCCTCGTTAATGCCCTGCGGCAATTCCACCGGCTTGTATTTATCGAACATGTGGTAGGCGACCGAATCGGGGTAATGTTTGAGCCAGAAACCCCAGGTGCTGACAACGGTTGGGACCTGTTTTAGCTTGGTCCCTTTCTTAGGACCTTCGAAGGCGACGCCGGTCAGGCAGGAATAGAGTGTGCCGTCCTTGTGCTTCATGACCATGATGCCCTTGCGCCAACCGTGGAACGTGAAGTCATAAGACGGTTCAAAGCCGCGGGCGAAACCGGCGTCGGGGTCGTAAACGAAGACGCCGTAGCTGTCGCTGATGACGCGATAAGCGTTGAGGAAAAAGCGAAAGGGGATGGCCCCGCCGTTGTATTGCCCCTTGGTGTCGCGCACCCAGCAGAGAACGCGGTCGTCGGCCTTGAGTTCATCGGCGCGGCGCTTGGCCTCGTCCTTGCAGTGAGAGCAGTCCGGATTGACCAGCGTTTTGAAGGCGTCGGGCTTGATAATCAGCGGCGGGTCCTTGGGTGGATCGCCGGCGAGCGCGAAGCTTGCCAGCAGCAACGGAAGGAAACACAGTCTTGTGGTCATGGTGGAATCCTCGCGACATCGAATGCGTGGTTGGCAAGTGCGGTCCGATTATACCCCTCCAAAATGCCTGGAGGCCGCTTCAACTGGATAATTTGGCAACTTCCAAGTTACAATGAGTCGCCGACCATTATTCTCCGATTTCCGCTTTTTGGGGAGGAATCATTGTGACGAGGCAGTTTCGAATCTCATGGCTGGTGATTCTGGGGGCCGCGTTCATCGGCTGCCAGTCTTCCAGCGAGCCGATGGCGACTTCGCCGGAAGATTATGTATTGACCGTGGATGGGATGACCTGAGGCATCGCCTGAACGAGCGCCGTCAAGAAGGCGATTAGCTCTCTACCGTGTGTAGAGCCAGGATCAGTGCGAGCGGACATCAAAACCAAGGAAGCACGCTTTCGAGTCAAAGCGGACCGGAAATGCGACATCGAAGAGGTGAAGAAAGCCGTCGCGGCCTCGGGCAAGTATTCGGTCTCAAAAGTCGAGGCGCCTAAGACGAGCCCAGAGCCTTCCAATAAATCCGCAACACGATGATTTTTGATTCGTTTAGCGGCGAGCCTCCGGCGAGCGCGTCGGCCGACGCACTCGCCGCTAAACATTGCCACGCCCCGGCAAGCGGAGAGGGCGGGATTCGAACCCGCGGTGAACTTTCGCCCACACAGCATTTCCAGTGCTGCGCCTTCGGCCGCTCGGCCACCTCTCCGAAAAAACTCAACTCATTATTTGATTGATATTTGCGTCGCTTCCCTGCTGGCAAATTAATGGCAAAACAGCGTCTGGAAAAAGCCTTGGCAAAATCCGGTTCGCTGGCAGTTGTTTATCGTAGGCTCAGCTACGGCATTTTGGCAAGGGCGGGGATGTATGGGGACAGTTTCGTTGATCCGCAAATCTCGCTCTAAAGGCGCCATAAACAAGGCGAGCGTTAACTCTCAGCTCAGTAGTGTCTTCAGGAAGAGAGGTTCGAGCGGCGTTCGCAGCGCCTGCCGGGCGCGGTGCAAGCGCGTCTTAACTAACCCCGGAGCAATTCCCAGATCGTGGGCCACCTGGCCCGTGTCGAGTTCTTCGATGTCCCGTAGAAGGATGACCGTGCGATAGGGTTTGGGGAGGCGCTCAATACACGCCCGCCACCCCCCGGCGCCGCTCCATTGAGCAGCTTTGAGCGTCAATGGCGCCGCATCCTGTTGGCCAGGTGCTCCGGGCTAAGAGCGTCATCGCTTGGTCCACAAAAATCGGACCAACGGTCTCCTTGATTTACCCTTTCCTTGGCAACGAGGGGACTCTTGTTTGCCAAACGTGGGGCAGGCGGCCCTGCCGTTGGCACGGACTCCCTGTCTTCGGTTGAAGTTCGACCTGTCCCGAGCGCCTCAGCGACGCCTTCTGCGTCTTCTTCACTCGCCGACTTCCATTCGGGTTGCGACGAAAAGAAAAGTGGGCATCCTAGACCTTGGTTTCCCTAACGCTTTGTCACACCTAGCGCAGCGAAGCCCGGGTGGAAGAAATGTTGTCCATTTGGCAAGAAATCTGCCCCCGGTCAAGGCACCGATGCGAAGGGCTACGCGGCGCCGACGTGCTTTGGGCAGAGGCGCCGCAAACGCAAGCGGAGATCGAGAGCGGGGGCACGTTCGGTCGGCAGCGACTGCTGATGTTTCCGCTCGCAGTTCCCCGGCATGGTTGTTGCTTTCTCACACATCCAAATGGCGAACAGCGGGCTGGCGACGTGGAAGCGGATGGCATGCCCGCCACGCCAATCACTTTTGCTCGCCCCAATAAGGAAAGGGCAAGACCATGACCGAGCGTGAACTGGGAAAGAGCGGCCTCAAGGTGTCGGCAATTGGCCTGGGCTGCATGGGCATGAGCGATTTCTACGACCCCAAACAGCGGAACGACGAGGAGTCGATCCGCGTCATCCACCGCTACCTTGACGCCGGCGGCAACTTCCTCGACACGGCCGACATCTACGGCGTGGGGCGCAACGAGACGCTCGTCGGCAAGGCGATCAAGGGTCGCCGTGTCGGAGTCGTGTTGGCGACGAAGTTCGGCAATGTCCGAAATGCAAGCGGCGAGGTCCTCGGCGTCCGCGGCGACCCGTCGTACGTCCGGGAATGCTGCGACGCCAGCCTCCGGCGCCTGGGCGTGGACGTGATCGACCTCTACTACCAGCACCGGGTCGATCCGAAGACGCCGATCGAGGACACGGTCGGAGCGATGGCCGACCTGGTGAAGGCCGGGAAGGTCCGCCACCTCGGCCTGTCAGAGGCCGCACCGGGAACGATCCGCCGGGCCGCGAAGATCCACCCCATCGCGGCGCTACAGACGGAGTATTCGCTTTGGACCCGCGACGTGGAGGAGGAAATCCTCCCGACCGTGCGGGAGTTGGGCATCGGCTTTGTCGCCTACAGCCCGCTGGGCCGCGGGTTCCTGACCGGGCAGTTCAAGACCATCGACGACCTGCCGGCGGACGACTTCCGACGCACCGCGCCCCGGTTCCAGGGCGAGAACTTCCGCAAGAACCTGGAGCTGGTGGAGAAGATCGAGGAGATGGCCGCCGCCAAGGGTTGCACGCCGAGCCAGCTTGCCCTGGCGTGGGTGCTGGCCCAGGGGGGCGACATTGTCCCGATCCCCGGCACGAAACGAGTCAAGTACCTCGACGACAACCTCGGGGCAGTCAATGTCCGCCTGACGGCGGAAGATCTCGACGAGATCGATGCCATTCTCCCTGCGGGCGCCGCCTCCGGGGAGCGCTACCAAACCCAGTCGATGCAGGCGATAGACCGGTAGCCGGGGTAATACAATGCTGTCAAATGCCTTCGTCGGAGAGCCACCGCAGAATCTCGCAAATCGGAGTGATGACCAGCATCTGGTGTCCTTCGTTCCATTTGGTGACGGCAACCCGCCCCGACACTTCTGGCCTTGGGTTTTGGGGCTATAAAAAGCAGGGCAGGAACATTTAGTTTCGCCGACATAAGCGCAAGAGCGGCATATCTATTGCATTTCAATTAAGCCGTCCGCCAGATCCGAGGCCTGACACAAAGTGCTCTTTCATTATCCATTTTTGCCGAGGTGCCATATGTTCCGATTTCTTCAGCGCCTATTCGAGCATTCCGCTTCAAAACCTCTTCCTTCTTCTTCATCTAGAAAATCCGCCAAGCTGTGCCTTGAGCAATTGGAATCTAGGTCGGTTCCTTCGGTCAACGTGGTCAATACCGCGTTTGGCAATCCAGAAGTTTTTGCCATTGGCACGGATGGGCAAGTCTATGCCCAAATTCTAGGTAACAATGGCTTAGGCTCGACCGGTTACTTCTTGGTGGCTCCGGGCCAAGTCAAAGACATCCAGGTAACGCGTGATGCTTTTGGCGATCCCGAACTCTTTGTAATCGGGCTAGACGACCGAATATATGCGGAGCGAATGACGGCTGGCGGTTTGCCCTTGATTGGCTACTTTCTTACGGCAGGAGGGCAGGTCAATTCCATGATTGCCGGCCGGGATGCCTTTGGCAATCCGGAGGTGTTTGCGATCGGTCTGGACAATCGCGTTTATGCCAATCACTTTAACAACATTGGCTTAACAGCTACCGGATTCTTTCTTACTGCCAGTGGACAAGTCAATTCCATTAGCATGACCAATGATGCATTTGGCGATCCGGAGGTCTTTGCCATTGGCCTCGACAATCAAGTCTATGCCGAGCGCTTTTCCAGCATCGGCCTTACGTCAACTGGGTTTTTCCTTACCGCCTTCGGCCAAGTCAAATCGATCACTGCCGGTCGCGATGCATTCGGCGACCCCGAACTCTTCGCAATTGGACTCGACAACCGCGTTTATGCCAATCACTTTAACAACATTGGCTTAACATCTGATACCGGACTCTTTCTGACGGCAACGGGTCAGGTTAACTCTATTGCTGTCGGCCATGATGCTTTTGGGGATCCCGAGGTTTTCGCTATCGGGCTGGACAATCAAGTTTATGCCGAAGCGTTTTCTAGCATCGGCGAAACTTCGACTGGCTTCTTTTTGACTACTCCTGGGCAAGTAAAGACCATCACCTATGGCCACGACGCCTTTGGCGATCCCAAGGTTTTTGCGATTGGCCTTGACAACCAAGTCTATGCCGAGCGCTTATCGGCAAACGGACTGTTGTCCAGTGGCTTTTTCCTGACCACAGCAGGGCAGGTCATGTGACTTAGACGATAGGCCCACCGCCTGGCCCTATCGCCCAGGGATTGTTTGCCTGTTGAACGAAGCCGAAGCGGCAGCTTGTTGGTTGTGGCAGTTGCGCACCGCCTAATTTCGCCTTGTCTTTTGTAACGCCAGGTTCCTGGCAGTTCTTACGCTGGACTCCTTAGTTTTTCTTTCCTCTTTCACCAAGGAGATCCACCATGGGTCAGCTCCGCGATCGGATGGAACAGGACCTCAAACTCCGAGGCCTCAGTCCCGCAACCATCCGCAATTACCTGCTGTATGGCCGCAAATTCGCCGCGTTCTTCATGCGGTCACCGGAGCAACTCGGCGCCGCCGAAGTCCGCGCCTTTTTGCTTCACCAGATCGAGGTCGAACAGCTTGCCTACGCCAGCTACCGCCAGGTGTACGCCGCCTTGAAGTTCCTTTATAGCGTTACCCTGGGCCGCCCTGGGGAAGTCGGCCGCCTTCCCTTCCCCAAGCGTCGGCCCAGCGGCCTGCCCAAGGTCTTAACAGCCGACGAACTGACCGCTTTCTTCGCGGCCTTACGCAAGGCCAAGTATCGCGCCCTGTTCATGACCTGCTGCGCCGCCGGCTTACGTCTGGGCGAGGTCTGCCGTTTGCAGGTTACGGACATCGATTCGCGACGCATGGTCCTTCACGTCCGCGCCGGCAAGGGCGGCAACGAAGTGGCCAGACAAATAAGGCAATCGGTGGGCTCGCGGCGTCAGCCCGTTGTTATCGCGGTGACAGGGCAAATGGGCCAAGCAGTTCAATGTAGAAGTGACGGCTTCGACCATTACTTAGTTAAGCCGGTGAACCCTGAAAGGTTCGTTGGCTTAATTGCGAATTTGACCCCACCTTCGCTCACCTAGTAGCGAGGCTTCAAGGTATGTTTGCCTGCTTGCCTTCTTCTGTCCGTGTCTGGTTCCCGGGCTCAAGTACCCGGGAAAGCAGAAGTTTGTTATTGCACCGGATTGATTCTGGCCCCTTTTCAACAATCTCTCTCCGAAGTATTCGAATTGCTTAGAATTTAAGTAGGTGTATCCATATTGGAGAGGTAGGCTTCCTCTAGCACCTTACCTACCGCGTGTGGCCACCTGAACCGCGCTTGCCTTCTCGGAGATAGCAAGCCCCATCCATCTGACCATCCAATAAAGTAAAGTCCCGTGAGCTTATGAACAAGCTAGCGCCGAAAGCAGTGCGCCCACTCCAGTTATTGGTAGTTGACGATGGCAACGACACGGCCGAAACGACGGCAGTGATACTCCGGCATACCGCTCACACAGTTGCCCCGGCAGCCGGCGGCGATTCCGCTTTGGAAGCCGTGACCGGCTCATGGCCGGGCATCTTTCTCCTGGACTTGGTACGGCCAGGCTTTGGCGGCATCGAAGTGGGCAAATGCATTCGCGCATTGACAGGCTCGCGGAATGAACCCTTGGTTACTGCGGTGACAAGGCTTGCGACGCCCTCGACGGAACGCCGTCAGTTCCCCAGGTTCACATGTGCCAAAAAGGCTATATGCTGTCCAAATCCTCACACCCGCGTCTATGTCCTGGTCGAGAACATCTCGCGTTTGGGCATGGTAGCCAAGGCTTGGTCACAATTGGAACTGAATACCTCAGTTGAAATCATCCTGTCATCCGGCGTGATAGTACCAGCGACAGTTGTACGTATAACCGGATTTGCCACTAACCGGGTCGTGGCCTTTGAGTTTGGCCGGCTGCTCGCGGAAACGGAGCTATCAACCTTTGTGACGCCGGTTTGGCAGACCGAGATTCGGGCCGACCTGGCACTGACAAACCGTTGCTCGGCTGTGGTCACGCGGGTCGGCAAAATTACTTCCCTCTATCTTTGTCCCCAAGGTCATCAATCGCCGTCATGAGCGACGCTTTTAGTGAGTCATGCTCCTAACGAAACCTTTTGTTCTCGCCCCGTCGGCACGATGCTGGCGGGGCCTTTTTTCTTGCAATCCTGGCCGTTTCAATGCCACTCTGGGCATCTCGGATCCCTTCCAAGTAGGCTTTCCGTTCCAGGAATGGCAGCGAATCGTTGCATTCCTTCTAGGTGACGATTTTCCCGGCGGAGGGTGGAAGAAATGTTGTCCGCCCGGCAAGAAATCTGCCCCCGGTCAAGACACCGAGGCGAAGGGCTACGCGCCGCCGACGTGCTTTGGGCAGCGGACTCACGATCTCGAGACGGAATCGGTCGCAGGTGGTTAGCCGGCCAAGGCAGCCGGACTGAGGTGCGGCATCTCGTCTTCGGGAGGTGGGCCGATTGGCTCCGCCGTGAACGGGGCCAGCGCATCGGCAACCTCCTGCGGTGTCTGCGGTCGTTGGGCAGGATCCTTGGCCATCATGCGCTCCACCAGCGCAGCCAGTCCCTCCGGCACCTTGGGCCGCAACCGCCGAACTGGTTCGGGCTGCCGCGTCTGGCGCCAGATCAGTTTCTGAGCCGCCGTACCGTCCGGGAATGGCGTGTACCTCGTGAGGCAGAAGTAGAACGTCGCCCCGAGGCTGTAAATGTCGGCCCGAATATCTACGCTGTGAGGATCGATTGCCTGCTCAGGGGCCATGTAGTCGGGCGTACCCAGGACCACCTTGTCATACCTCGTGGTGGTGACGGCTTTCTCATCGCAGGCAAAGCGGGCCAGGCCCAGGTCGATAATCTTCACTCCACCGCCGCGGTCCACGAGGATGTCGTCGGGTTTGAGGTCGCGATGAACGATGCCGGCGTGTTCGTGGGCATGCTGCAACCCCAGGGCCGCCTGGCGCACGTAGTGGGCGGCGCGGATCACGGCCATCGGTCCGCACTTCTCGGTGATGTGCTGCAGAGAGGAGCCATCGACGTATTCCATGACTAGAAAATGGAGACTCTCGTCCTGGTCGATGTCATAAGCGCGGACGATGTTGGGGTGGGCGAGGGCGGCGAGGGCGCGGGCCTCGCGGTAGAAGCGCTCCAAGTGCGCCGGATAGTCAGCCAAGGCGGTCGCCAACACCTTAATGGCGACCCGCCGGTGCGTCGGTTCAAGCTCACAGAGATAGACGCTGCCCACACTACCGGTGCCGAGACGCTCAAGTACCTTGTACTTGCCGATAGTGAAGCGGCGCCATTTGCCCTGAAGGATTTGCTCGGCCTGGAAGGTGGTCAAGATACCGTCACGGACCAACAGACCGGCGAACTCGGTCGGCTCATCTGTCCCCTTGGCGCCGGCAGTGCGTAGGTTGTCCAGGTAAACGCTGAGCCGCCTATTGTCCACGACGCCGCTCTTTTGGACGAGATTCAGAAACTCGTCGGCGGTGTGAGGGGCAGGCATGGCGATGAATCCGAAAGGGATGAGCTTCGACCTATTGTAAGCAAGGGTGTCGCAGCCGGGAAAGGTATCACGTCAGGTCGCGGCAGCACGTCTCGGCCGTCGGTTCATTATGGCCGCGGCCACCCGCCCATGTAGCCACCCAGTTGGCCGGACAAACACCATTGAATTCCTGTCGGCAAAATGACCATGCACGAGAAAGCTGGACACAATTGCCGGGCAAAGTTCTTGTAAAAAAAGAATCCAACTCAACGACCCAGACGTCATCGACATCTATCTCAATGACGGGTTTCCATCAATTTTTGACGCACGAATGTATTCGACGGAAGGCGTCGTGCCTGGCGATCGGGACGTAACGTCTTTCACGGAAGATTCTTGCGGTGCGCCAGCTTGGAAAGTGCGAATCGAACGAAAAACAGGAAATTTTTTTTGGTCTAGTGTCGATCTGGCCCATTGTCGTTCGACTACCTTGTGGCGTGATATCAGGGGTTTGTAAACGACCCCTAACTGGATTCTCTACTAAAGGAGGACGGAAATGATGCGACGACTGCTTGTTTGCCCCGTGTTGCTACTTGCCCTGCAGCTTGCGGCCTATTGCGACGACAAGGACGGCAAACTGCCGACACCGCCGACTAATTCGGGTCTGGAGAAGATGAAGAAACTGGCAGGCACTTGGCTCGCTGCGGACAAAGACGGCAAGCCGACCGATCAAGTCGTGTCGATCATTAAGGTGACAGCGGGTGGCAGCGTGGTGCATGAGACCCTCTTCCCCGGTCAGCCGCAGGAGATGGTCTCGGTCTACACCGTCGACGGAAAAGACCTTGTGATGACCCATTACTGCGTGCTGGGCAACCAACCGCGCATGAAGGCCGACCCGAAATCGCCCGACAACCAGATCAGCTTCCAATTCGCCGGCGGCTCCAACTTGGACCCGAAGACGGACAAACACATGCATGCCGCTACGCTCACTATTGTCGACGACAGCCACATTGAGATTGCAGGGGTCGCCTGGGAAGGCGGCGCGCCCGTGAAAGACATTTGCTGCGGTATGAAGCTGGTGCGCAAGGAGTAGCAGCAGCGTCCGAGCAACGCGGCCCAGAGCGCATCAGAGCGCATCAACGTGTTAGGTTCTGCCGAGGCATTCGCGCCCACCGGTTCGGTCGGCGCGAAGCCTCGTGCCGCTGGCTTCTGATTGGCGTCGGCGGACGGGTCGCCCCTCAATCTCGATCGCAGAAAAGTTCCTCGATGCCTTGCCATGCCTTCGTGGTGGGTTACCCATTTCAAGTCTTCATCGGAAACCTCGGCCTGGGGATTCGGCTGGAGCACCTTGAGTAGGCCGCTGATCGTCTTTTGGCACGTCCGTGGTTTCAAGGCCGCTCATTTCCAGTGCCGCGCCTTCGGCCGCTCGGCCACCTCTCCTGACTCCGAAATTCCGCTTAGTCGAATACTAGTTTAGCAGGCGGATGCCGTCGATTCATCGTTGCTTCACTCAAGCCGGGGGTTTTGATTCAGGTGGCCGTTGATTGATCTCGGCCGCCGACACCTTTACAATCACAGCCTGCCGGAAGTTCAGGTTTGAATTAATGGTCTGTTGAAGGCACCTGTAAGGGGGATACATCATGATGCGCTTGATGAATCGACAATGCGGGCTGGCTCTGGGAGCCTTGCTGGTAATGCTGGTCGGGCTAGGGGCCTGCCTGCGCGCTGAGGATAAGAAGGACGCCGACGGCTTCGAGCCGCTCTTCAACGGCAAAGACTTCACGGGCTGGAAATTCCAGCTTGACGACAAGAAGGCCGATCCTGCCAAGACCTGGAGCATCAAAGAGGAAATGATCATCTGCAAAGGTCATCCGGCGGGATTCATCTACACCGACAAGAGCTACAAAAACTACACCATGCGCTATGATTGGCGCTATCCGCGCCCGGCGGGCCTGACCGACGACAGCAAGTTCGATGGCAACTCCGGCGCATTGATGCACATTCACAATCCGGAAAAAGGCGTCATCGGCGTTTGGCCCAATTGCGTTGAGGTTCAGGGCATGAACAAACGGCACGGGGAATTGCTCTTTATTCCGCGCGACCAAGGTAAGGGCAAATATGACATCGAAGCCCGTAACAAGGCCACCAAGCCGGTCGGCGAATGGAACACGACCGAGATCGTTTGCCACGGCGACGGCGCCATCACGGCCAAGATCAACAGCACTGAAGTCAGCTCGGGCAAGGGCGAACGGAGAGACGGACAAATCGGCTTCCAGTCCGAGGGCGCGGAGATTCATTTCCGGAATATTCGGATTGCGATATTGAAGAAGGAGTAGGGAGAGGGGAATAGAGAGTAGGAAGAGGGGAGTAAGGAGTGGGAATCAGGAGGGATTAGGCAGATGCTACCCCAGCGGATAACACTCCCTACCCCCCACTTCCCGCTACCTCAATTCAATCCTGTGATTGCTCAGCCGTTCGTAGCCGCCCTGATTAATGAGATAATTGTGCTCGATGCGGATGCCGCCAACGCCATTGACGTAGAGGCCGGGCTCGAGAGTGACCACATCGCCGGGCAGCAGGGTTTCGTGGGCGTGGCGGACGATGTAGGGCGCTTCGGGATGCGTTAGGCCCAAGCCATGGCCGGCGTGATGGGGAAAGTGTTCGGCCATGCCGGCCTTGGCGAACGCACTATTGACGGCGTTGTAAACATCCAGACAGGCTGCTCCCGCTCTTAGCGTCTCTTCGCCGGCGGCCATGGCTTCCTTGCAGAGATCGCACAGGCGTTGTTGCTCGGGCGTTGGCGGTTTCCCGACAACGAGCGTATTGGTGAAATCACTGCGATAGCCGTTGATCACGACCGAGAAATCGAGAATGAACAGATCGCCCGGTTGGAGGACACGGTCGGTGGGCGGGCCGCCTTTGCGCTCCGGGCCGGGAGAGACGGTGAAATCGCCATAGACGACAACCGCATCGCCGACAGCCTTGGTGCAGGCGTTGCTCACACCGAGATACACGTCCAATTCCGTCATGCCGGGCTTGATATGGGCGCGGCCCCAGGCATGGCCGACCTCGGTGGCCTGCATACAGCGGCGCAGGAGCGCGATCTCGTCGGGGTCTTTTTGCCGGCGCATGTGCGCGATGGTGTTGATGAGCGAGGGGCCGAAAGGATCGTTCGCCTGATCGTGAACGCGGAAACCCTTGTCCGCGAAGAGAAAGCCGGCCTGGTCGCGCACCGCGGTTACCAGGGCAAGCCGGCGAGGCCCGGCGGCCGGAGACTGGGCGTCGTACCATTCAATGACATGGCGCTCGTCTATGTGAGCGGTTTCAACGGACGCAGGCAAACGGTTGTCATGAAACAACGTGGCATGTCCATCCGGACCTACCAGTAAGTAGCCGCCAAACCCCGAACCCAGGCTAAACGGGTCCACCGAGAAGTTAGCGAAATAGCTCAGGTGAACCGGGTCATTCAACAGGAGGCGAGGGGCGTCCGGCTTCGGATTAAGCCGTTGCCACAAACGCTGGCGCCGTTGCCGGCAACCTTCGGCAGTGAGCATAAGGAACTCCGCGATCAGGGAAACTGGGCGCCACACGGCCAGTCGCATTGTAGGTACCGTTGGCGAGAGCCGCCTGCGCAAAATTCGCCGCGATGCGCTGTTCTTAGGAAGATTTAGTGACGCTTGAGGCAGGAATTGTGGGGAGTTATCCGGCCCGCACTTTCGGCGGTTATAGATTAAATCAAGTGGCTTTTCAGGGTTGATTCGAGGCTATAAAAGGTGTCCACCGCACTGCTGGATAAACGAGAAACGCGTATTCGCCGGATGTTCGGCCACATCGCGCCGACATATGACCTGCTCAATCACCTTCTTAGCCTCAACATCGACAAATATTGGCGTTGGCGGACGACCCGGCTGGTTCCTCCTCTTGGCACCGCGCCGATTCTCGACCTATGCACCGGCACCGGCGACCTGGCCCTGGCCTACGATCGGGCGGCCCAGCAAAGGGTGCCGATTGTAGGGGCGGACTTCTGTCATGAAATGCTGCTCCCGGCGATTAAGAAGGCGGCAAAACGGCAAGCCCTCGACCGCATCCAATTCATCGAAGCCGATGCTCAGAAGCTGCCGTTTCCCGACAATAGGTTTCAGATAGCAACAGTGGCTTTCGGTCTCCGCAACGTGACCGACACGGATCGGGGCATTGCCGAGATGGTGCGCGTCACGCAACCCGGAGGGCGTGTGGCCATCCTTGAGTTTTCCCGCCCACGCAATCGGCTGTTCGGGCGCCTGTATCGATTTTACTTCCGGCATGTACTGCCCCTAATTGGCCAACTGTTGTCTCGCAGCAAGGATAACGCGTACCGCTACCTTCCCGCCAGCGTCATGGAGTTTCCCGACGGCGAAGCGTTGGCTGACCGTTTACGCAGCCATGGACTGATCGACGTGCGTTGGCATCCGTTTACCTTCGGCATCGCAACGCTTTATGTGGGCGTGAAAAAGTCTCCGTTTAGCGGCGAGCCTCCGGCCAGTGCGGACGCAAGCTTTCTCAATTAGATCAACATCTGGTTTGGAATAATGAATAATCCAAATGATCAAGACGCCCAAGGCGGCGGGGCCTGCCCGAGGCTCGCAGCTAATCAGGGTTTGGATCATTTATTGGTGCGTGCCGCGCGCGGTGAGCCCATCGAGCGACCGCCCGTCTGGGCGATGCGGCAAGCGGGTCGCTGGGACCCAGAGTTCAATCGGTTGCGCGGCAAGCTCTCGTTTTACGAGTTTTCAGACAATGTCGAATTGGCAGCCCAGGCGTCGCTCTTGCCCCGACGGTTTGGCGTTGACGCAGTTATTCTCTTTTACGATATCACCACGCTTACGGTGGCGATGGGGATGCCTTTCGCATTGAGGCCCGCCGTGGGGCCGGTGCCCGATAAACCGATTCGAACGCTCACCGATGTCGAACTCCTGTCCGCCGAGCCGGATCCGGAAAGCTACAAGTCCATCCGTCAACTGCTCAAACGCGTGCGCGAGGAACTGCGCGGCGAATTGCCAATAATTGTCTTTGCCGGCGCGCCGTTTACCGTGGCTACCTACTGCATCGGCACGGGCAAAGACATGGAAGCAACACGGCGGTTCGCGTCTGACCAGCAGCGCGTTTGGGAGGCGCTCCTGGAAAGGCTAACGACGGCGACGATTCAATTTCTCGGCACACTAGTTCGGGAGGGGGCCGACATCTATCAACTGTTCGATTCCTGGGCGGGCATGCTGACGGCAGTTGAATACCTTCGCTGGGCTCAGCCGCACCATGAGAGGATTTTCGCGGCCGTCAATCAGGCGCCACGAATTTTGTTCGTCAAGGAATGTCCCTATCTATCCTTGATGAGCGCCACCGGCGCCGATGTGATTAGCCTTGGAACGTGCCATGACTTGGCAGCCGCCCGGCGCGACTATCCCCGCTTGGTTTTTCAAGGAAACGTCGATGAAAGCATCTTGCGAAACGGCGGGCCGGACGATGTAGCCGAAGCGGTTCGAAATTGCGTGAAAGCCGGCGGCGGCCAGCGCCACATAGTCAATCTCAATCACGGCGTGGATCGCGCCACGCCGCCGGCGAATTTCGCGGCCTATGTCAAGGCGGCGAAGGAGACCGTTTGATTTTTAGAGCTTGAACCTCCGGTCCTTTTCCCCTGTCAAGCTAAGGGGATTTGCCTCACAATAGACGTAGATGTAATGCCAGATGGATTTTGATTGTGAGATTGACTTATGAACGAACCGGAAACACTTCCAGCACCCGTTGTTGATTTACCGCCTCCCCCGGACAACAAGTGGCGGCGCGAACAACACGCCTTCATTCGTTTGTTGCCGGAGCTTTTGAAGACGCACAAGGGCAAGTACGTGGCCATTCACGAAGAGCGGCTGGTCGAGAGCGGGGACGATCTTATTTCTGTGGCCATGCGAGCCTATGCCAAGTACGGATATGTGCCAATCTATGTAGATTTAGTTACAGACCAACCGCAGCCGATTGTAAGGATTCCAACTCCGAGGTTTGTGCGCAGGGAGCCATAGGAATGGTCCGCTATCTTTACAATCGCCAAATGAGCCCTCCCGCCCCGTTCGTCCACGTCGCTTGCCGATGCCCTGAAACCGGCAAGGAAGTGACCGGTATTCCGGCTCAATTGGACACCGCGGCTGATCGTACGGTCCTGCCATGGCATGTTATCGATGCGCTTGCTCTTGCTGTTGTCCGCGAAATCTCCCTCGAAGGCGTTGGCGGCAAGGTCACTCGTATTCCCACCTTTTTATTGGACTTGGAGCTTCGTCATCAGCGGCCGCTCGCTATCGAAGCTGCTGCGCTTCGCGAAGAACCTTTCATCCTTCTCGTCCGCGATGTCCTTAACCAATTTCGGATTCTGTTTGACGGGCCAAATCTGGCTTTCGAAATCGAATAATTGATCACGTCTGCCGTTGGTCCAAAGGTAAGAGTGTCGCCACCCGCCGCTCCAATTCTTCCCTCGTCAGCCCGCGAATTAAGAATCTCTTATTGCGGCTCGTGGCCCCGCTCAATAAGGCGACCTGCGAACGCTTCACGCCAAGCAACTCGCGCAGAGCTTCAACCAGGGCCTCGTTGGCCCGGCCGTCTTCGGGCGGTGCGGCGACGGCGATCTTGATAGCGCCGGCTTGCTCGCCCAGGACCCCGAATTTGCGAGCGCCGGGCTGAGCGCGAACAGGCAGGATCAAGCCTTGGGCGTGCTCGGTTATGGCAATCACGATGCCAGTCCCTCAAATAGTACGGTTCCCAGCCTTACCAGCGTCGCTCCTTCTTCGATGGCCACGTCGAAATCCTGGCTCATGCCCATTGACAAATGAATGAGGTCATGAGGGGCCGGCAAATCGTGACGCAATTGATCGCGTAGGTTTCGCAAGCCGGCAAAGGTTGGCCGAGCTTCCTCGGGATTATCGGTGAGCCCGGCCATCGTCATTAGGCCGCACACGCGAACCCATCGCAATTTGGCGACTTCAGAAACCAGTCCCGGCAGGTCCTCGGGAGCGAAACCTTGTTTGTTGGCATCCCGGCTGGCGTTGATTTCCAGAAGAACATCAAGCGGCCGTTGGCGCTTGGCGGATTCGGCTTCCAGGCTGGTCAACAAGCGTTGACTGTCCACGGAATGGAGTAGATGAACGAGGGGCAGCGTGCGCTCAATTTTGTTGCGCTGCAAGTGGCCAATGAAGTGCCAGCGAGCCTTGGGCAAGATGGGCGCGCGTTCCCAAAACGTCTGGGGCCGATTTTCTCCGAGGTCCACTATGCCGAGTTCTACAAGCAAGGCAGCGACATCCACGGAGACACTCTTGGTTACGGCAACCATCGTCACTTCGCCGCGCGCCCGTCCTGCTCGCCGGCACGCGGCCTTAATCCTTTCCTCGACGATCTGTACTTGATCGGCAAGTTGGCGTTTGAGGGAAGATGCACCCACGCAGGTTATCCTGGGTCAAGACCGAAATGGATAGATGAGAAAAGAATAACAGGAAAAACCCGGACTCGACAGATAGGGTCCGACTAGAACTTGCATAGGAGCGGGCTACCTTTGCGGAAAGTAGCCCGCGACTCCGTCGCGGATTCCGCCGCGGAGCGGCGGGCAGCTCTGTTGCCTTTCAAGACGTTTCAAGGATATTTGCTATACTCCGCTCGGATATTGTAACTGTGACATTACAAGCGGAGTAACTATCTCTCATGGCCGATATACGTGCTTTTCGGGCGTTTCGTTACGATCTGGGCCGCGTTGGGACGCTCAGCGATGTGGTGGCGCCGCCGTACGATGTTATCGATTCGTCCCTGCAGCAGGCTCTCTATGAGCGGAGCCGTTACAACGTCATCCGCCTAGAGCTCAATAAAGAACAGCCGACCGACAATCAAATGGAAAACTGCTATACGCGGGCGGCCCGGTTCTTGAGGGACTGGCAGACCGATGGCGCGCTGACCCAAGACTCAGCCCGGTCCCTCTATGTTTATCATCAAGAATTTGAAGTCGAAGGGCAAAAGCACACCCGCAAAGGATTCTTCGCGCGCGTGCGCTTGGAGCCATTAGGGCGGGGCAAGATCTTTCCGCATGAAGAAACGATGTCGGGTCCCAAAGCCGATCGTTTGAGATTGCTCGAAGCGACCGGCATGAATCTCAGCCCCATTTTTGGCCTCTATCCAGACGCGGAAAACGCCGTCCAGGCTCAACTCGATTCCTTAATTGTCCGTGCTCTTCCCCTGGAAGCGACCGATCATCTTGGTGTCGTCAGTCGACTCTGGCCGGTGACTGACCAGCACATTGTCAGCAACATCATCGGCTTGATGGGCCCCAAGCCAATTTTTATCGCGGACGGCCATCACCGTTACGAAACCGGTTTGCGGTACTTGGAGGAACACAAGGCCGCCGGCGAAGTCTCCAACGACGAAGCCGCGCCAAACTTCATTCTCATGATGCTGGTCAGCATGAGCGACCCGGGGTTGCTCATCCTGCCCACGCACCGGCTGGTTGCGGGTCTACCCGGCCTAACTGCCGATCGCCTGCAAGGTTTGCTGGCGCCGTATTTCGACGTAGAGACGCAAGGGCAGGGCAGGGACGCTTCGCGAAAAACGTGGGAATGGATTCAGGCGGACGGCGGCCAGAACATTCTTGGGTTTGGTACTCTGCAAGATGGCGAGTGGCTGAGCGCGCGGCTGAAATCATCCGGACCAATGACGCAAATGGCGGCCGCTCACAGCCCCGCCTGGCGCGGACTGGCCGTCAGTATTTTACACGTCCTGGTTCTCGAAGAGCTGCTCGCCAAAGGGACCGGAAATCAGCCTCGTTGCCAATATGTTCATCTTCTTGGCGAGGTCGAGAGCGCCCTGGCGGCCAAAGAATGCGATGTGGCTGTCCTTGTTCCTCCCGCGACGATGGATCATGTCGAGGAGATAGCAGGCAACCTGGAAAAGATGCCGCCGAAATCGACCTATTTTTATCCCAAGCTCCTGAGCGGGCTGGTGTTCAATTCGGTGAAACGGAGTTAGGAGTTTCACCAATGCGATCGAATGGATCGAGGGGGTGTTTTTCAAGCTACCTGGGCTGAATGCCCTGTCTGCCCAAACGCGGGCAAATTCGGGGCGGGCCTGGTTCTTTGGCCGACGATGGTGTAAAGCAGGCGCCGGGATCCTTTAAAGAGCTGCGAGTGATAAGTGATCCGCGTGTCTTCGAACCCGAGCACGCCGAGGAATCGCCGTATTACCTCAGGACTTAAGTACCACCAACCACCTTGTGTGCCCACGTCGTCGATACGCGGCAGCAACGTCATCTGGGGCCGAAAAGAGATGCCAAAGAGCCAGCTCAGGAAGCGCCGCCGTGGAATTAATTCGGTAACGATGGCTGTTTCCCGGCAGTTTTGCAGGGCCTTTTGTAAGGCGAGAAATGGATCACGCACGTGCAACAGCATGCTGCCGACCGTCACAATGTCAACCGGACCGATTGAGGCAGGGATTGTGTAAACCGTGCCATGAACCATGCGTGCCCGCGAATGAAGGACGCGGTGGCATAACCAGTAGCCATTGTTGATCCGCCGCGCAGCATCTCGAAAAAGGTCTTGGGAATGGGACAGATTCATCCCGGCAAAGGGGACGATGTCCCAACAATGCTCCGGCGATAAATCGTAAGAAACCACATCCGCGCCGGCCCGTTCCATTGTAAAGGTAAGAAACCCGCTAGCGGCTCCCACGTCGAGGACGCGCTTTCCTGCGAAGCCCACACCGCCGAGATATCGTTCAATCCCGGCTTGCAGGTCCCATTCGCCCGAGATCAGACCAAACCCCGGCAGGTTAATGCTGTGATAAAAGAAACAATCGGCCAAATGGGTGACCGAGCGGGCCGGGGCATAGGGATCGGCTGGCTGCATGACTTCCCCCAAAGTTTGGAAGACGGAGCCAGCGGTGTGCTCCATGGAGCAGGGTCCTAGCGCGCCTGGAATGAGGATAGGGCGATCACCCCGAAGAGCGATCGTTTTGATATGTTTCTATTTCGGCTACCAAGCAGGCTCAACTTTGACAAATAAAGCGGCAGCCAAAGCCGATGAGGTTGCCCCACTGACCGTTTTCCGTTCAGTATTCCCAAATACGCGCTACCATTTCACCCACTCCCCGCCTCCCGCAAAGAAGTGGTTAACATGTGAGGATTCGCCAACGTTCCAGGCCGGCGTATTGGTAAAGGCCGAGCCCGTAAAGCTTATCGGGGAAAACCCTGCAATATCGGCCGCGCCATCCCCGGTGAAGTCGGTGACGAACAACTGCGCCCAATTGTTGGGAGTGGACCAATTGGCCCAAGGCCCGTCTGTTGTTAAGGCGTCGATGCCATTGGACAGGCCCACGTACCACAAAAGAACTTGTTATTCAAACAAACCGCTTTCCAAGTCCTCGCTCACGTGGCTCTGGGTGTTACATAAACCATTTTCATACAACCGACGTCATCATGACTATATCATTGACAACTAGGCGTTACGTCTTAGAAGTGCCATTGATGGCCAAATGATTTCGCCTTTCCCCGGGCCACACTCGGTAATTAGCTTGTAGGAGAATATGCATGAAGACTCGCCGGCTCAGTGTCCTGGCAATTGGGGTTCTTTTACTGACCGGGACTTCGTTGATGGCCCAGCATCGCGGGAACCAAGATGACGAAGCCATCAAGAGCGGCTGGCTATTCAGTCTCGAAGAGGGCTTCAAGCAGGCGGACAAAAATGGCATGCCCCTCATGGTGGTGTTTCGCTGCGTGCCTTGAATCGATTGCCGAGAATTTGACGGGCAGGTTGTCCGTCTCGAAGGCATCCGCGAAATCGCCGACAAGTTCGTGCGGGTTCGGTTGACGCGCATCGACGGCGTGGACCTGAACCTGTTCGAGTTCGATTACGACCTCACATTCATGGTCTTCTTCTTGAACAAGGATAAGGAAGTCTACAGCCGCTATGGCGGGCGCGACAGCGAAAGCGCCGATAAACGACAATCGCTGGAAGGGCTTAAGTACACAATGCAATCGGTCTTGAGCATGCATGAACGGGAAGACAAGACCTTGGCCCCCAAATCGATTGTGACCTCTCAATTCATCAAACAGTTTACTGGCCAGAAAGGTCGAGGCTGCACGCATTGTCATCAGGTGAAGGAGGCCCTTGATTCCGAGGCACACGGTTCAGGCCAATGGAGCCGGGACATGGTCTGGAGGTACCCTTTGCCGGAGAACCTGGGCTTTTCGCTGGAAGTCAATCGAGGCAACCGAATCAAAGAGGTTAAAGCCAAGTCCTGCGCAGCCGAGGCCGGTTTGAAAGGGGGAGACGTTTTGAAGAGCCTAAATGGAGTGCCCATCCACTCTTTCGGTGACGCCCAGTACGCGCTTGACATCGCACCAAGGGACGGCTCAATCGCGGTCATTTGGCAACGCGACGGAAAGGAGCTGCAGAAAAAGTTGGCATTACCCGCAGGCTGGCGGAAGACGGATGCTTCCTGGCGGCCTTCGGTGCGGCACCTGATTCCTTCCGCACGGCTGGGCGGCGCCGAATTGACGGCGGCTGAAAAGAAAGCCCTGGGATTATCGGAAAAGCAACTTGCTTTCCGCGAAAGCGAGCCAGTTTCAAGGCAGGCCCAGGAGGCCGGCATTCGCGCGGGCGACATAATCCTGGGTATTGATGAGAAGCCTTCTGAAATGAACGTAATGGGGTTCCAAGATTACGTTCGAGGCAATTTCCTGATCGGCGATAAGCTGACGATCAATATCATCCGCGACGGTAACCGCGATAAAGTGACGATGACTCTTCTCAGATAAGAAGGCGTCATTCGGCGCAAACGGACCTGCCCCTGGAAACATTTCGTCTCGTCGCGAAGTCGCAATGGAGACAAAGGATGACAAAGGCAATTCGCATGGCATTGCTGCTTTTTGGACTGATCGTGCCGCTATCAAGAGCGACGGCAGACGCCGGCGACCCGAAACCGGGGCCGAAAGCCGGCCAATGGCGAGCGCTGCATCTGCTTGGCTACGACAGCGACAAAAACTTGGAAGCGCTCGGCGATCAGGTCCCCAAGCTCGCTGAACTTGGCCTCAACGTGATCATCCTGGAAATCGATTACCATTTCCAGTTCAAGGCCCATCCGCAGCTGCGCCAGGGACGAACGCCGGTCACCGCGGAAGGCGCGGGAAAATTCGCAGCCGTTTGCCGCAAACACGGCATACGGTTGATTCCCGAGTTTCAATGCTTGGGGCATCAGTCATGGAAGGAGCAGACGTTTCCTTTACTGACTGTCTACCCTGAATTCGACCTCACGCCTGGAGCGTTTCCAAAGAACAAAGGCATCTATTGCCGGGAATGGGACCCGCTCAATCCTAAGGTTTACGAGATCGTATTCAAGCTAGTGGACGAGATCATCGACGCCTTCAAGGCAGACGCTTTCCACGTGGGCATGGATGAAGTTTTCCTGTTGGGCTCCGAGCAATCGCCGGCAACCAAAGGGAAAGACCCAGCCAAGTTATTCGCCAAGGCGGTCAAGGACTTGCACGAGCATCTGGTCAAGAACCGCAAAGTTGAAATGCTCATGTGGGCGGATCGGTTATTCGACGCCAAAAAATATGACTGGGGCGAGTGGGAGGCGGCAAAGAATGGCACGGCGCCGGCCGTGGATATGATTCCTAAAGACATTATCCTTTGCCCTTGGCACTACGAAGTCAAGGAATCCTATCCGTCCATTCCGCTGTTTGTGGAGAAGGGCTTTCGCGTTTTGCCGGCGAGCTATCGCAAGGTGGATGCCGTGAAAGCCCTCATTCAATACAGCGGGAAGGTCCAATCCCCAAAGATGCTCGGACACATGTTCACAACCTGGTCCGGCAAGAAAGATTCTTTGCCGGACTACCCGCCGATGCTCGAGGGACTTAAAGTGCTGAAATCCGCGGAGAAATGATTCTTGTGAGTCAAAACAACGCCGCCTTTCGAGTTTGGCGGCATTAAAGGCGCCTTTGGATACTGCAATGGGACTGGAACATGACGAGGAAAGGCTCGGACCGCCATCGCTGAGGATCGTCGGCTTGCAGCTTTGGATCCACGGGCGCCAGTTCCCGGACGCCCAGGACTATTGGGACGACGATTGGCTAAATGTGACCGTACATTGCAGCGCGTACGGCGCCAGCGTTTGGGCATCTGGCGCCATTCTCATGGTGTCCGATGTCGCACGCTGGCTAATGGAATGCGAAGGCCTATATAAGCGTTCGCACGGAGAAGCCAACTTTCAGCCGTGTGAGCCGAACCTCTTAGTAACCATTCGTTCCACGGATCGGCACGGGCATTTGAACATGCGTGTAGAAATAACTCCGGACCATATGACGCAGCAGCACAGATTCGATTTCACGATCGACCAAAGCTTTCTACCGTCGCTCATGGCGCAGTGTCGAGCAATAATTGCAGAATACCCGGTTCGTGGAGACAATTTCGGGGCATAGGGATTGAGGATCGATCTTGGTACCAAGGTGCCTCCACCTTGGAGTCGCAGTGCCGCGAACGTCTGCTACGCCTGGTGACGTGAAAGAAAGCTCGCGATCCTCAATCCTCCACCCTCCATCCTCGATTACCAGGTCCCCCCGTGAAGTCACTCTTTCAGATCGTTACGCCGCCTCATGCGTGCGGCTACTTGCCGGAAGAAATGGCGTCAATGGAGTATGAATACGCGCCGGAGGTAAGTCGCGAGGAGTATTTGGAGCGACTCAACCAGGGCTGGCGGCGTTTCGGCGGAATGATGTTTCGGCCCCTATGCGCGGCCTGCAACCAGTGTCGCTCGCTGCGCGTCCTTGTCGAGCGTTTTCATCCGAATCGCAGCCAGCGCCGCACCATAAAGCTCAACCAGGGCGAGGTGCAACTCCGTATCGGCAAACCCGCTGCGACCCCGGCGAAACTGACGCTGTACGATCGCTTCCATGGCTTTCAGGCCGATGCCAAGGCCTGGCCCGCTCATCCCGGCGGAGATATCGATTCTTATGTCGATTCGTTTGTCGACAATCCCTTCCCCATTGAGGAATGGTCCTATTATCTCGAGGAGCGTTTGATCGGCGTTGGCTATGTCGATACTTTGCCCGGCGGCTTGTCGGCGATTTACTTCTTTTATGATCCTGACGAGAGGCGGCGGGGGCTGGGCACGTGGAACGTGCTTAACCTGATCAATCGTGCGGCCAGCCTGCGGATTCCGTACGTTTATCTCGGCTTCTACGTTGCGGGTTGCTCTTCGCTGGCTTACAAAGCAAACTTTCGGCCCCATGAACGCCGGGAACCGGACGGCCTTTGGCGTGAACCGGTTGAGCGATAGGTTCTATGTCCTGTCCATCAAGCCCGGTGGCCAGTTTATTAAAGTAGCCCGCCGCTCCGCGGCGGCATCCGCCGCGGAGCGGCGGGCTACGTTGGCTCTCGGCCTCGCGGCATGAGACGAATCAATGAGATGAAAGCCCAGAAAAGAAGGGGCGCGCCGGACCGTGAAGTCCTGTTGAGCACCTTTGAAACGCTCTCTTCCGAGGGGAGCCGGTCAGGAACCGGTTTTGTAGGGGGGAAAGCTATCTGTGGACGCAGCCCGATCATAAATCAGCTAGAGGGTGGGTGTCCGACCAGTGACCTGAGACGAATCCACTCCATTATACCAGAATAAGAACGGGGCCATAGGAGAGTAGCCCGCTAACCCATGACACGGAAAGGTGCTGACGGCGTAAGTAAAATCATTACAATACTTTAGCGTTGTTATTGCCCCTGGACTCGAAGAGTTGGGGCGGAGGTCCAAGCATCCTCCTCGAAGGCCGGATCGCTCATGGAACCGGCGCCCATTGCCGTAATGAGACGGCCCCTATACTTCAATCCTTGGCGATCAACAAACTTCTCTAGAAAGCGGCGAACGGTGCGGGCGAACCCGGCGTAATACCATCATCCCCCTCGCGGTTTTCTTGGTCCGCGCCGGAACCCAAGCGTAGGAATCCTTATGGCCAAACATGCCATTGTCGAGACTCGTAATCTGACCAAGGTCTACCGCGATTTCTGGGGTAGACAAAAGAAAATTGCGCTCAACGCTCTCAACCTTGAGATCTATCCGGGCGAAATCTTCGGCTTGCTCGGCCCCAACGGATCGGGCAAGACCACGACGATCAAGTTGCTTCTGGGGTTGCTTTTCCCAACGGATGGGGATGCCCTGGTCTTCGATGAACCCGCCGCCAGCGTTCATAAGAATGAGCGGATCGGCTACCTCCCCGAGGAATCGTACCTGTATCGATTTCTCAATGCCGAGGAAACGCTCGACTTTTACGGACGCCTTTTCAACATGCCTTCCGGCATCCGTCATAGCCGCGCCCAGGAGCTGATCGAGATGGTCGGCCTTAAAGCCGATCGCAAACGCATCCTCAAAGAATACTCCAAAGGCATGCGCCAGCGCATCGGCTTGGCCCAGGCCTTGATCAATGATCCCGAGCTGGTCATTCTCGATGAACCGACTTCCGGGCTCGATCCTCTCGGCGCCCGCTGGATGAAGGACCTTATCATAGGCCTGCGCGACAAGGGCAAGACGGTCATCATGTGCAGCCACCGGCTCGATGACGTCCAAAACGTCTGCGACCGCATTGCCATTCTCCACGAGGGCCAGCTCCAGGAGCTTGGCGAGGTCAGCACACTGGTCCAGGATTCGGGCCGAGTCGAATTGCGGGCCAAGGATGTCCAGCCCACCGATGAACTGCGCCGCGATCTTGATGAAGTCTTCCGTAAACACGGCGGCACCATCGAGAAGCTCGGTCATCCGATCACGACGCTGGAAGACCTGTTTTTGCGGATCGTCGAGGAAAGCAAGGCACGTCCCGGCCGTCGCTATTTGCCCGGCGAAAAACGTCCCCCGGCGGCGGCCGCCTACAGCGATACAGCGCAGACCACCAAGAAAGGGCTATGACGCTGGAGCGGAAATCGAAACTCGAATTCCGAAACAAGTACAAACCGTCATACCCAAATGTTCAAACAAGTGCTGGTTGCGTTTCAAGAAGGTTGCTGCTCTGAAGCGTTAGGAAACTCATCGTTTTGTTAATTCCCTGGCACTGATTCAGATCTCAAGTGATTGGTCCCTATGTTTGCCGCTCTCATTCAAGAACGTGATCCGCTCCAATTTGAAAAATTCTGGGCCGGACTGGAATATTGGGTGCAGGTTGCCGGCGGGTTCGCCGCCGCGGCTTTGTTGCTATGGCTCTTGTTTCGGATGATCGCGTCCTTTACGCCCCAGAAACTCGGACCGACCAATCGGGCCATGGATCTGGCTTATGCCTTGGTCATCCTGGCCTATGTTGCCTATGCGGGAGTTACTTCGCCTCAATGGATTCCGGCAGTTAAATCCACATTAGCCGGCGAAGAGGCTTCACCTCCCGATCCGAAGCCGGCAATGGCCAAATTTCAGAACAATCTACTTACGGGAGCCGGCGCCTTGGCACTGGCGGTCGTCTCGCTGGCATTAATCAAGGATATGATCGGCTTTCGCCTCCGGTCCCGGCGCATTTGGGCGGTGGCGCGCTTAAGTATGAAAGAAGCTGTCCGCCGCCGTGTGATTTGGGTTTTCTTGCTCATTCTCCTGGTTTACTTGTTTGGAAGCTGGTTTCAGGAATCGTCCAATCCACAAGACCAAGTTCGCAACTACCTGGCCACGCTTTACTTCGCGGAAACGCCGTTGCTTCTCGTTGCCGCGGTCTTGCTAGCCGCCTTTAGCATCCCCACCGACATCAAGCAACAAACGATCCACACGATTTTGACCAAGCCGGTCGAGCGCTTCGAAATCGTCCTCGGCCGGTTCCTGGGCTACATGCTATTGATGACTTTCGCCCTGATTGTCATGACCGTTTTAAGTCTTGGTTATGTGTTTCGTTCAATAAGTCCCGAGGCGCAAAATGAGAGCCTCAAGGCCCGTGAGCCCGGCCTTGGGGAGCTGGAATTCGAGGGCACGGAAAGGAAAGACAAAGGCGTCAATGTCGGTCATGAATGGGACTATCGCAGCTACATTTCCGGGCCGAATCCGCCCATGCCCAACCAGTATGCCATTTGGAATTTTCGCGACTTGCCCGCGGACCTAGCCAAACGCGACAATGTGGTCTGCGAATTCACCTTTGACGTCTACCGCACCACCAAAGGACAGGAAAACCGCGGTGTCTTCTGCACCTTCCAGTTCGAGACCTGGCAATACGACAAAGCCAAGGAAAAGGAATACGACCAGGCCGTGTTGGAAGAGCGGCGCAAACCGACTCCCGATTTTGGCACTCTTGCCGAAAGGTATGGTTACTTCGAATTGAAGTCAGTGGAAGTAACCGACTTCCACACTCAGTCGGTTGAATTGCCGGGCGGCTTATTCAAGAACGCCCTGGACGGTAAACCGCCCGTCAACACCGCTTCCGGGGTTGCGCCGGAGGTGAAACCACGGCTGCAGGTTCGGGTTCATTGCGATAGCCGCACTCAATACGTCGGCATGGCCAAGTACGATCTTTACCTGCGTCTAGATAGTCTCGATCCGGGAGCAGACCGTCGCCGTTTCGCGATCAATTTCTTCAAGGGAGCCTTTGGCCTCTGGTTAAGGCTCGGCTTGGTAACCGGCTTGGCGGTCACGTTCAGCACTTATCTCAGCGGCATCATCAGCGCGCTGCTCGTGCTGTTTCTATACATTGGCGGATTTTTCCAGGATTACATACAAACGCTGGCCCTGGGGACCGCGCCCGGCGGAGGCCCCTTGGAATCGCTGTACCGACTTGTTCAACGCGAGAATATGATGATCCCGCTCGAGCAGACGGCGGCGGTTAAAATCGCTACCGGCTACGACACGGGGTTTCGCTGGTTTTTGCGGCGTGTTTTGGATGTGATACCGGACGTGGACCGGTTTGACTTCACCGACAAGGTGGCTGAGGGATTCAGCATCTCCGGGACGGAAATGTTTTTGAATTTCCTGCTATTAGTCGCCTACTTGATTCCGTTGGCGATCCTGGCTTATCACTTGATTAAGTCTCGCGAGATTGCGTCGTCATAGCCCTATTGCCGTTCATCCGCATTGCTACTTGGAACAACGAGGTAAGGCGTCATGGCCAGTCCTTTCCAGCAACAATCGCTGCAACGCAAAATCATCTACATCATTTCCGGCGTTGTCCTGTTGACGGGGGCTTACTTTTACCGCAAAGGCGTTGTCGAGCCACTCGCCACCAGGCTGGACTTGCGCGAGGAAAACTTGGGTGAAGTGGAACTGACCGGGTCGGCCATCCGCTTGAGCCTGACCGGATCACGCGGTCTGGCCGTGTGCGCCCTGTGGGTCAGCGCCGACGCCAAGCAGAAGAAGAACCAATGGAATGAGCTGGAATTGCTGGTGCGATCCATCACCAAACTTCAGCCGCACTTTCTTTCGCCCTGGCTGTTTCAAAGCTGGAACCTGGCCTACAACGTGTCCGTTGAATCCGATCGCGTGCGTGACAAGTTCTTTTTCATAAGCCGTGGCATAGAGCTTCTCGCCGAGGGGGAACGGCAAAACCGCAATCAGCCCGATCTCCGCGACACGATCGGTTTCTATCTCCAGAACAAGATTGGCGCCAGCGACGAGACGAATACGCAGCGGTCTCTGTATCAGTTAAGTCTCATCCCTCCCAGCGAACGCAATCCCGAACGCTTCCGGACTACCGATCCCAAGAGCGGCAAGAAGGTCTTGAACCGCCCGGTTTTCGAGGAGTTTTGTCGCCAGCACCCCATCCTTGTTCGCCGGCTCCACGAGCGCTTGCGGTACAAGGCGGAAGATATCGTGAAGTTCCTTGAGGAAAGCCAAAAGATTCCTTGTCTTTACGAGGAACCCCAGGAAGGCGAGTCGAGCACGGCCCAGGCGGGCCAGGAACGCCTCCGGCCGCCGGAGAAGCGGTTCCCCGTTTTTCCACCGGTCCACAAAGTGGAAGAGCCTCAAAGAGCCTACTATGCGGATTACAAGACGGACGAGGATGTCAGCGGGCTGAAAGACGATTTCAGTGTATTTGAAAACTCCTTTGCGTGGTTCGCTTATGGGCAGGAGGCTTTGCCTCACCCAGGCGAGCTGCCTGGCATGGACGAAGAAATCAAGCCAGGCGATCGGACCAAGCTGCGCCGGCCGAAATACACTACGGCTATTTTCCGCACCCACGTCGCTCGTGCCGCGACGTATGTCGCCGAAAACCTGGAGAAAGAGGGCTGGTTCGACGAAAAAGGCTGGACAGTTCCATCAGAGGTGATGTTTGGCAAGGCCCGCGATGATCAAGAAGAAAAGGCGCTGGTGATCGGGACCGGCCGTGCTTGGGGCATCGATGCCTGGACGGAATCCTACAAGATGTGGAAGCACCACGGCGAGATTACTCATCTTTACATGACACCTGAAGAAGAGAGCGACCTGGAAAAGGCTACCCAGGTTTATCGACATGCCTACAATCTGAGGCCGCCCCAAATCCCCGTGCCGCTCAAGGAGGCGGACCGCGACAACGAGGAAATGCTAAAGAGCCAACTCGCCTATGCTCGCCAGCAATCTTATGAACATTATCGCCACCAAACCAATTATGCTAATTTTTTGCTTCGCTCTCAGCTCGAAATGGAGCCACGCACCGTGGCCGCTCGCAAAGCCTTTTCCGAGGCGGACCAGTTGCGGAAGTCGGGACAGCGCATGCAAGCTAAACGCAAGTACGAGTCGCTGGAAGCCATGCCGGCATGGAAAGAGATCCTCATGGACCCCAAGAACGCGAACTTTGCCAGCGACATGGAGGTCATGGAGGGTGCTTTCGAGGTGCAATACAAGTACCTTGAGCTAGTCAAGGATCTGGATGGTCCCCAGCTCAAGGAATTGCTGACGCTTGAATCCATGTTGGGCGAAGCCTGCCTGCCCGGTTTTTCTCACCCATGGGCCGCGCTGGGTCCATTGACGCGAACCAAGCTGATCCCGTCTCCGGAAATAGCAGGGCCCTTTGATGACAAGAATGGCCGGGGCGAGCCGCTTATTACCGAGGAAACGAAAATGGCGGTCCTGTCGCGACATGGCTTACTCAATAAAGAGAACATGCCGAAGCAACTTCCCAAGATGCATCCGGGACGACCGAGTTCCGGTGCGCCATCTAACTTTCAGGGTCCGGCCAGCGGGGCCCAGTAGACCCGGACATGACCAGTCTATTTCGATGGTTTTCCTGTTAAATCTTGGCTCGCGCCCCGGGAGGCGCCGTGATGCCGCCTGTCGTTCTTAGCGTCCTCGCTCACCCCGACGATGCGGAATTCTTCTGCGCGGGGACGCTGATTCGCCTGGTTCGCGAACACGGCTGGCACGCCCACATCGCCAGCATGACCGCGGGGGACTGTGGCACGACCCAAATGACGCCTGAAGCCATCAGCCAGGTGCGCCGCGCGGAAGGAACACGGGCCGCTGCTTTAATCGGCGCGACCTATCACTGCTTGGAAGAAAAAGATCTACTGATTTATTACAACGAACGAACGCTGGAAAAGGTCGTCCGCCTGCTCCGGGCCGTGCGTCCGGATGTAGTCCTAACCCATAGTCCGGCCGATTATATCCTCGACCATGAAATGACGAGCATGGTCACGCGTGCCGCCGTCTTTGCCGCCCCGGCTCCCAACTTTTTGTGCGATCGTGGCCATGCCGCCCCCCTGGAGCGCATACCCCATCTCTACTACTGCGATCCGGCCGAAGGAAAAGACGCTCTGGGCCAAGCGGTTCCCTGCGACTTCGTCATCGATATCGGAGCAGTGGTTGACTTGAAAGCGGAAATGCTCGCCTGCCACGCCAGTCAGCGCGAATGGCTGCTCCGGCAACACGGTATGGACCATTACGTGCAATCAATGCGCGACTGGTCCGCAGGGCGCGGCTGTCCGCATCACCACTCTTTCGCGGAAGGATTCCGCCAACACCTCGGTCACAGCTACCCCCAGGACAATCGGCTTGGGACGCTGCTCGGTTGAGGATCGAGGATCGAAGTTGGAGGATCGAACAGCTATACTCCATCATCCACCTTCCATCCTCTATCCTCTATTCCTCCCCCCAGCGCTCAAACAGCTCATGCTCGATCCCCAGCTGGTCGCAGATGCGCCCGACGATAAAGTCGATGCAGTCCTCTAGACTGCGTGGACGAGTGTAGAAAGGCGGCATGGCGGGGAGAACGACGGCCCCGGCCTCGGCGCAAAGGGTCAAATTGCGCAGCTGAATGACATTGAGCGGCGTCTCGCGCGGGACCAAGATCAGCCGTCGGTGTTCTTTCAAATGGACATCGGCTGCCCGGTGGATAAGGTTTTGGGATAGCCCATGAGCGATGGCGCCCACCGTTCCCATGCTGCAGGGGCAAATGACCATGCCGCCAGTCAGAAACGACCCGCTGGCAATGCCGGCCTGAAAATCCTGATAGTGGTGGTAGTGGAGCAAAGCAACTTTATCAGCCGTCAGGTCCGATCCCAGCACATCAGCCGGCTCAAATCGGTCCAGGCGAATCAATCGTCCCAACTCACGCTCGAACACTAGAGCCGCGGCAGGACTGATAATTAAATGCACCTTCCGTCCGGACTCAATTAATACTTGCAATAGGCGGACGCCATAAGGAGCGCCGCTGGCGCCGGTGAAGGCAAGGACAAGGTCGGTAGCAGCCATAATGTCTTATTGTACGGAAATGGCTTCTTCATCGGGACTCGCATCACGGCATGCTTCAGCGTCCGGCGCTGGCTCCTGTCAACGGGGGGAGTTATAGTGAAGGTGAGCGAATTGCGGCTCATCCAATGACAATGGGGAACTGGGTTTCAATTCAGGCGTGCATGCTGTGAAGCGATTGTTCGTTAAACTCCTGGCGTTGCTGGGGCTGATTTTGGGAATACAGGTGGGACCTGCCCCTGCTGTGGACGAGGATTGGAATTACGATCTCGTCTACCTCAAGAAGGGCGGTCCGATCAAGGGGCTTGTGGTTCGAGAAGCGCCCAGCGAAGTCTTGATGTGGAGAGTCAACCGTAAACCGGGCGAACGCTCTTACGCCTGGCTGGAAACGGTGCCACGTCAGGACATCGAAAGCATTGAGAAACTCGAAGGCAAGGACCACGAAGCCCTGGCGGAGCGCGTAAGGGCCATCGATTCATCGGCAAGAATTGAAGCGGAGCGGATGCAACGCTTGCAACTCAAGCCGGTGGCCTGGGGCAAGGAGGGTAAAGTCAAAGCCTTGCGCTATGTTTCGGTCTATTTCATTTTGGAATCCAATGCGGGGGAAGATCTGGCCCGGCGTACCGCCGTGGGTCTCGATCAGATTTACAATGCTTACACGCATTACTTGCCGCCCCGCTATGACCTCGGTGAACCCACGACCATCCTTCTGGCGCAATCCCTGGAAGACTACCAAGTCTTACTAAACGACAAGGTCCGCAATCTTCTCAATCCCGCTTTTTACAGCGTCACCACCAATCAGATCGTTTGCGGGTCCGAATTGCAAAAACTGGGCGACGACATCAAACAAGCCCGAAAGGCGAATCAACAACTCTTGGCGGAGCTAGAGAATCAAAAGGGGGAGCTTAGCCGGGTATACAAGAAAAAGATTCCCGCCGATCTTTTGCAAAACCTTGAAGAAAAACGCAAGCAAATCCTCGCCGCCAAAAGCAATAATGAGACCGCGTTCGAGAGTTGCTTTCGCAAAAGCACTCAGCGACTGATGCAGCGACTCTACCACGAGTCTTTCCATGCTTACTTGGCGAATTTTGTTTATCCGTCCACCGAGGCGGACGTGCCGGTTTGGCTTAATGAAGGGTTGGCGGAGGTCTTTGACGGCGCGTTTCTGGATGGCGACGAACTCCGCATTGGACATGCCGACAAGGAACGGCTAAAGCGGGCCAAAGGCCTGTTGAGCAATGGCGATTTGGTTCCCCTGTCCGATCTCCTCAAATCGAGTTCCAAACAGTTTTTGGTACACCACGCCACGGAGAAGGAAACTTCGGATCGCTTTTATCTTACTTCGTGGAGCCTGGCTCATTTCCTAACCTTTGAACGCCATCTGCTAGGCGCCAAGGCCCTGGATCAATATGTGCAAGCGCTCCACCATGAGGCCGATCCGTTGGAAGCCTTCCGCACGCTCGTGGATGAGCCGCTCCCTCAATTCGAAAAACAATTTCACAAGTACCTAGAACTATTAACGCCCGAAGGTACCACGACGAAGCGGCATGAAAAGAAGTGACCCGGAATTCGTTTAACGGCGAGCCTCCGGTGGTTTAGCGGCGAGCCTCCGGTGGTTTAGCGGCGAGCCTCCGGCGAGCTTTGGGGAACATTGAGCGGATTGCCGGAAACGGCATGGGTGGGAGTCGCCGCCTGGCCGTTTCCAGACGACTCCTTCGGAGGAGTTGGTTGGGGATCAGGCGGGAATCCTCCGATATCCGGATGGCTGATCTTCGCGGCCACTTGTTCACCGATAATTGGGATTTCCTTAGGATCGCCGGTGGATACGGGGCGGCGCAAAAAGTGGTAAAGGAAGAAGCCTCCCACGGCCAGGAGACCAGCGAGAATCAAGTACGGCTGCCATTCATGGACTTTATCATGCACTTTGGCATCCGCGTTCTTGACTAATTGGATGACTTGGCTTCCAAACCAGTAGGCAAGCAAGAACAAAAAGCTGATGCCGGGAATGGCATAAACGATGTCTGCTAAGAGGAACTGCACAAATCGGACGCGCATCGTGCCCGCGGTCAGGGAAACCAAGCTAGGCAGGCTCGGCAGCAAGCGCGCGAACAAGAGCACCTTCATGCCGTATTTGTGAAAATTCAGTTCGATTCGTTCGCGCTTGTCCGCCGGCATGATGCGGGCGAAAATTCGGTAATTCAGTAAGCGCGCGCCAAAGACACGGCCAATGCTATAAAGTAAACAATCGGCGATAACCACGCCGAGAATACAAGCAGGAAGAAGAAGCCAACCCAGCAGACCGATCCCGGGATGAGAGCCTAACCAGCCGCCGGCGCCCATCACGGGGAGAAACTCGGGAATTGGAACACCCGGGACGCCGGCCACCACCAGCGAGCTGAAAGTTCCAATCAGCACAAAATAGAAATCACGGATATCTTCCACCGTGTTACTCTCCCTCAAGGAACGGTGACACCCCGCCAGCTACCCGGGGCCTCCGATCTTTGCCGGCGCTGGTTCTTGGTGAAGGTCAGCAAAGAGAGTGCCAACAGGTTGTCTCAAGCGCCATTCGTGCCATCTGCACGCTGATAGGCGTATAGAGATAGCAAACCATTATCGGAAATGCAGGGCAAGAGGGGAAGAGGGAAGCGACGAAGCAGAGACAACCGCAGCGATTTGAGCGCAATCTGAGCCGGAAGTGCCAGTGAGGGAAATCCCTGGCGCTTCCGGCTCAGAGAAATCTTCGGTCTTTCAGTCCTTCGCAGTAGGCAATGGACTGGCGGGCGCCAACTTCGTCGCCACGGGCGTTGCGGCCGAGCCGGCTTCAACTTTCTTGAGGGGCGCCGTCATCGTTTCGGCCTGAGCGGCCAAGATTACTTCGCAGTTGGCGGTTCCAGGCTTGTACCCGGCCTTTTTGAGATCCTTGATCAACTGATCGCCGTTGTCGAAAATGGTTTTGAAGCACGCTTTCTTGCCGCCAACCAAGAGAATGTCGAGAGCTTCGGCAGCGCGGTCGCGGACCAAGTAATGGGGATCCAACCGCGAGGCGATAAAGAGGGCCATAACACCCTGATCGGTGCGGGCTCCTTGCGTCAAAATGCTCCAGGCGGCTTCGCGGCGCACTTCCCAGCATGGGTCGCATTGCAGAGCGTTGATCAGCGCGGCCAGGACTTCCGGGTTAGCACAGAAATCCGCGTGCAGGCGATGGCCCAGTTTCTTGGCCGCTTTGATGCGATCGCAGCAGGTGCAGGCATGCAAATCCTCGATGAGCTTATTCGCATGCTCGCAGCCGAAGACCGAGCCGATTCGGTGTTCATCGCAAGGGCACGTGCAGTCCGGACAGATCGGAGGCGGGGGCGTTATGCAGCGCCCCTCGCAGCCGCACAGGCCACCGGCTCGGCTGGACGTGCTCAGACCAATCAAAACAGTGATCGATAAAAAGATGAAACGCTTCATGCGTGTTTTCTCCTTGGCTCCGATCCACATGGGCCGGGCGCCCGGCTTACTTCATCCTGATGCCGCCAGCCACATCATCCTTAATCGGGCCAAACGGTGCTCGTAATCCGTGCATTAGGCTCTATCGGCCCATTATGAAGAATCCTTGGCCTGTTACGGACAGCAGCGCCGGAACAATCGGTAGAGTCGTAGGAATGGTCAATAAGCGCCGTCTCGGTTCGGAGGCGAAGCAGAGCTTCGTGGTAGTGCGGTCCCAAACGGAGTTTGGGACCGAGATTTCTCCATCATCGATCTTCGACCCTCGATCTTCGATCTTCATTCCTCCAACCTCCAGCCCCCGTGTTCTACTTCCGTCTTCAAAAGAACTCCCGTACAATGCGAGTTAAGAATAGCTCTTGTCCCCATGCCAGTCTCTCTGGGAACAATCGTGCATATCCCTGTTGTCTGCCCCCGTTGTCAAACCCGCTGGTTCCTCGAACCATCTTTGCGTGGGCAACGGATCCGTTGTCCTAACACCAGTTGCCGCGAGATTTTCGAGGTCAAGGAAGAAATCCAAACCGCGGACTCCCAAGAGACCGAAAGCACTAGACCGGACGTCCCGCCTCCGCTTCCTGGGCCAAGCAGTCAATCCGATGAATACACCTTGGGGGATGTGATCCCACTATTGCCGACGGAACGAATGGAACGATCCGATTCACCGTACCCGGGCAAGCGTGCGGAGCGCAAGGAAGCGGCTGGGGATGTCTGGCCATCGTCGGTTGAAGACCGCCCGCGCCGCACCAGCCCGCGTCCTCCGCCGGCGTTCACGCCCGCTCCCGTAGAGGAGCCGGGGCCGCGGGAGGTTCTCGACTGGCGTCAAGAAGCGCCTCCTCCGCGAGCGCCGGGCCGGCGCCGTGGCACTGCGCCGGGCAGTTCAGCCGAGGGCCCGCCACTACATTTGGAGGAGGCGGAATACCAATTCCCTTCCAATGAAGGAGCAAACTTCGATGAATGGCAGGGTTCACCCGCTCGGCAACTAGATGGTTTGCCTGAACCCAATGGAGCAGCGGCTCATGGCGAATCGGTCGCGGACGGGACGGCCGAGGAATCCTTCGCCCCACACAGGCGACGAAAGACGCCGCTCATTATAGCCATCCTTTGCACGTTGACCTTTGCCGTCGGTGGAGCCGGCGGGTATCTCGTTTGGAATATCTATCGATTCACTGAAGAAGACCGCTTCGAGAAAGCCAAGGAGCTTTTCGACCAGGGCAAGTTCAAGGAGGCGGCGGAAGCATTTGACAAGTTACTCGTGGAATTTAAGGACAGTGACCACAAGGATGACTACCAGTTCTATTTTGCCCTAAGCACCTTGCGCGGCTCGCTCAGCGGCTTGCAAACCGAGTCGGCCAAACGGACCGTTGATCAAGTAGCCGACTTTATGGCCACTTACGGGACGAATTCCCTTTTGGTTGAAGATCAAAAGCGACACATTTCCAGAGAATTAATGGGAGTCTTGAACAATTTCGCCAAGGACGCGCAGGAGGCGGCGAAGCCAGAGTCTCTAAGCCAGATTGAAGAGATTGAGGATGTTCTCTTTAAGAAAGACCTCGCACGTCGCATTTTGCTCACCGCCGATCAGCGAGCCGATCTGGTGAAGGCTTTCGAAGGGGTCCGCGTGGCGGTGGCGAAGGTGGAGCAGCGCGATCAAGCGCTTGTCGAGTTAAAAAGGCTTGTTGGCCAGCCTTCAATCACTTCCATCAAGGAAGCCCATCGGCTAATGCGGCGTCAACCAGCGGACTTCGCCAAGCTGGAGGAAGTATCGGCCCTACTTGGCCAACTTTACGAAGGACATCGGCAGCAGATTGTTTTTACTCCGGGCGATCTTCAACCCGCCAATAACTTGATATCGAACCAAGACGAGGAACCAGGCCTGATCATGGACCCGCCCCTGGTCCGCGCCGAGGAGGCCTCCGCGACCGAAGAGCGAGTTTTCCCTGCCCTGGCTCGAGGCGTCTTGTATGCTTTGGGCCAGGAAACGGGCAAGGTCCGCTGGGCTCGGCGCGTTGGCATTGACGTGACGACTTTGCCCCTACGGATACCGGCTGCGGGCGGCAAACCGGAACGACTGTTGCTGCCTTCAACGGATAGCTCGGTCTTGATGGCTCTGGACATCCGCGACGGAACGCCGCTGTGGCAAGCACGGCTCAGTGCGCCCATTCAGGGAAAGCCAGTCATCGTCGGTCCCAATGCCTACGTCGCGACCGGGGACGGACGCGTTTTCGAAGTGAATCATTTTGATGGACAAGTGCTCGGCAGTTTTCAACTCGGACAGCGGCTGACGCAAGCGGGTACGCGGTTGGAAGACACCAATCTCTTGTTCTTCCCCGCCGAGGAATACTGCGTCTATGTCCTCGATGTGGGCAACCATGCCTTGCATTCTCTCCTTTACACCGAACATCCCGCGGGATCGCTCCTTGGTCAGGCGATTGCGCTGCGCACCGATAAGCAGCACGAAGCGCCGACCGATCCTCCGGGTTTCCTTATTTTGCCCCTGGCCTCCGGTCTTGACACGGTTCAATTACGGACTTACTCGCTGCCCCTTGCAGGCCCCACGAGCCAGCCCCTTGTGGAGCCGCGCTTGCGCGGCTGGCCTTGGTTTCCGGCTCACCAGGATGCCGAGAAACTCGTGCAGGTCACGGATTTCGGGCAGTTGGGGCTCTTCGGGATTCCCCAGCCATTTAATTCGGATCCACCCCTATTCCCTCTGGTGGCCAACGGGGTATTCGATCTGGCTTCCCTGCGCGGCACGGCGCCTGGCCCTCTTGCCGGCGAAGCCGGCCGCGGCCGGGCTCAGGTCGCCTACGGGCAGGAAAGTTACTTTTGGATCCTTGCTCAAGGCCAACTGAATTGTTTCCGATTGACGGTCCAGCGCGACATTGGTCCACGCATCGTCCCCGGATGGATGGAGCCGCGTGTCGTGGGCACCCCATTGCACGCCACCCAGGTTGATGACGCGGGCACGACGCTTTTTCTCGTGACACAATCCCCTGGCGGGCGGACCTGCTTGGCCACGGCCGTGGAAGCGTACACCGGCCGGATTAAATGGCAAAGGCAACTGGGCTTCATCGGGCAGGGCGGGCTGATGCTGCTCGGAAGCCGGCTTCTCGGCCTCGATCAAGGCGGCGGCTTGTGTGAATTCGACCCCGCCAAGCTTCCTCCCCAACAAGACCTCGCCTGGCAAACCCTGGCCAACAACTGGGTGATCAAACCCGATCTCGCCCGCGTGCCGCGTACGGCCTACTTACTGCCCGCGGGTGACGATTCAGCCTTGGTGATCTTTAGCACCAGCAAGGGAGATGAGCTAGTCGTTCGACGCTACCAGGCCGGCCCGGATGGGAAATCGGGGACCGTTCGTGATTACCCGATAAACTGGATGGAAAGAAAAGGAGTATCGCTGGCGGGCGCGCCCGCGGTTCGGGGCGACAGTGTTCTGTTGCCGCTCGACAATGGCGTGGTGCTTCGTTTAGGTTTGACGGGCGAAGACAAAGCCACTCAACAGGAAGGGCCTACTTGGCGGGCGAGCAACGCCTCGCCGACCGCGCGAGCTTTTGTTGCCTGGATCAACGACGAAGAGTTTGTGACAAGCAATGGGGGAACCGGCCTAACGCGCTGGCGGTGGCCCATTGGCGGGACCGGCTACACGGCGGCGCCGCCCGAGGGAGAAGCCAACAATCCCAGCCTCGTACTCGATGCGCCTCTGGTGGCCGCACCGATCCTGTTGCCTTTGCCCACGCCTCAAAACAAAGACGCCCTGGGCCTTTGCCTTGCCGACGAAAATGGCAAGGTAACGCTGTACCAGATTCAACCCGACAGTTTCAATATGGTCCGCAGTTGGCCGCTTGGCGCGAAGGTCACCGCAGGGCCGTTCTTGCGCGGGTCATCGATCGGCTGTGTCGTGGACCAGAATGTCCTGGTTTGGCTCGACCCTACCAGTAATAAGCAGTGGACCTATGCGACAGCGCGTGCGCCACTGGTTGGCGAGCCGCAATTGGTCGATAACTCTTTGCTCGTCGCCGACCAAACCGGGCTGATCCAGGCGCTCGATCCCAAGACGGGCAAGCCGCGCAACGCCGGCTACCGACTCAAGACGATCGCCGGCCCGGCCGTCAGTCCGGCGCCCTTTGGCGCGGGGCGCGCGCTGGTCCCCCTTACCGATGGCACGCTCTTCCTACTGCCGCTTGAACGCTTGGGGCAAACGCCGCCAAAAAAATCGACTCCGTTCTTCTCGCCTCTCTAAGGCGAGCGGGGGGCGTGAGCCCCCTGATGACCGTGTCCAATACTTAATGCACGTAGTCATCAGGGGGCTCACGCCCCCCGCTCGCCGGCCTGCGTTACGCCAGCAGCCCTTCGACCACATTACCATGCACATCCGTCAGGCGGAAGTCCCGCCCCTGGAAGCGATAGATCAACTTGGTATGGTCGATGCCCAGGCGATTGAGGATGGTCGCGTTGTAATCGTGAATGTGGACGGGATCCTTGACGATGTTGTAACAAAAATCGTCCGTCTCGCCGTAGCTAATGCCTGGCTTGATGCCGCCGCCGGCCATCCACATCGTAAAACAGCGGCCATGATGGTCGCGGCCGTAATTATCCTTGGTAAGCGCGCCCTGGCTGTAAACGGTCCGCCCGAATTCACCGCCCCAGATGACCAGTGTCTCGTCGAGCAGGCCGCGTTGCTTGAGGTCCTGGACGAGAGCGGCGGACGGTTTGTCAACGTCTTGACATTGACCGCGGATTTGCCGCGGCAGGTCGCCGTGCTGATCCCAGCCCCGGTGCATTAGCTGGATGAAGCGCACGCCCTGCTCGGCCATGCGCCGGGCGAGCAGACAATTCCGTGCATAGCCGCCGTCGGTCCCCTTGTCGTCGATGCCGTACATATCGAGCACTCTCTTGGGTTCGCTCGACAGGTCGGTCAGTTTGGGCACCGAGGTCTGCATGCGGAAGGCCATTTCATATTGCGCGATGCGAGTGTTGATCTCCGGGTCGCTGAACGACTGGACCGCCATCTGATTGAGTTGACCGACGCCGTCGAGCATGCGGCGGCGCGTGGCCGCGTCGATCCCGGGCGGATTGGCGAGATAAAGGACCGGGTTGGCGCCGGAGTGAAGGCGGACACCCTGATGCTGCGTGGGAAGAAATCCGCTGCCCCAAAGCCGACTGAAAATCGGCTGGTCGGTCTTATTGCCGCTGCCCTGGGAGATGAGGACGAGAAACGCGGGCAGGTCCTTGTTCTCGCTCCCCAGGCCGTAGCTCAACCAGGCCCCCAGGCTGGGCCGGCCGGGTTGCTGGCTGCCCGTTTGAATGCAAGTAATGGCCGGGTCGTGGTTGATGGCCTCGGTGTTAAGCGATTTGACGATGGCGATTTCATCGACGATCTTGGCCGTGTGCGGCAACAAATCGCTGACCCAGGCGCCGCACTTGCCATGTTGCGCGAACTTGAACATCGGCGCCACGCAGGGAAACGACTTTTGCCCCGAGGTCATGCCCGTGATGCGCTGGCCCATGCGGATGGAGGCGGGCAATTCCTGACCATGTTGCTCCTTGAGTTTCGGTTTGTAATCAAAGAGATCGATGTGCGAAGGGCCGCCGGACATGAAAAGGTAAATGACGCGTTTGGCCTTCGGGGCGAAGTGCAGAGCCGGCAGCGTTCCATGCGTCTTCAACGCCGGATCGATATCCGCCGCGAATAGGCGTTCGTTTAGCAACGATGCCAGCGCCGCCACGCCGATGCCGGTGGCGGAGCGGCCAAAGAAATGACGGCGGGTCATTAACCGCTGGTGTTCACGAAGCGGGTTCACAGCATCACCTCTCGGTTAATCCCTTAAGATCCAGTACATTCATCCACAAGCCAGCGCATCAGACGGTCTCCGCGACTAGCGGCATGAACGCGGTACTCTCCAGCGCTTTAGTAGCAAACAGTAAACAGGCTTGAATATCCTCGGCTGTTAATCCTTCGTATTCATCTAGGATTTCAGAAATGGATGCACCATGAGCCAGCAAGTTGAGGATAAATTCGACCGTCAACCGTGTTCCCGTAATGGTCGGCTTGCCAACCATGATCTTAGGGTTGACTGCTATCCGGGCTAGTAACTCATGGTCGCTCACTTTTTGTCTCCTAGGTTGCGAAGGATGGTTTTATCCCTTATTCACTGTCTCATCCAAATTCAATACCACGCTGGCCACGATGCTCCAGGCGGCCAGTTCGCTGGGGTTGAGCTTTTCATTCCGCTTAGACTCGCCGACACTCAAAAGCTTGATCGCCGCCTTTTCATCCTTCTGATAAGTCCCCAATTGCTGCTCGAAGATTTTCTTGAGAATCGTCGTTTCCTCGGCCTTTGGCGACCGAGCCGTGGCAAGGCGGAATGCGAGACTAATGCGTTCTTCGGTTGTCTTCGCCTCGGTCATTATGCGCTCCGCCAACTTGCGCGACGCCTCCACATAAGTGGGATCGTTCATCAGCACCAGAGCCTGCAGGGGCGTGTTGGTCCGGGAGCGGCGAACGGTGCAGGTTTCGCGGTCGGGGGCATCGAACGTGGTCAGGGTCGGCGGCGGCGACGTCCGCTTCCAGAAGGTGTACATGGTCCTGCGATAGAGATCCTTGCCGTGACCTTGCACATAGACCTGGGCGCTGAAGTTGTCATTGTCCTGCCGGAATGCCAATTCCTCCCATAAGCCGGCCGGCTGATAGGGCGACACGCTGCGGCCCCCGATTTCGTCGTTGAGCAAACCGCTGATGGCAAGCGCCTGGTCGCGGATCAGTTCCGCTTGGAGTCGCAGCCGCGAGCCACGGGCCAGCAGGCGATTCTCAGGGTCTTTTTCTTGCAATGCCGGAGTCACGTTGGATGCCTGCCGATAAGTTGAGGACGTGACGATGAGCCGGAGCATCGCCTTAACGTCCCAATGGATTTTGCTGCCGCCGCCTAGTGGTCTTTCGGAGGGCGTCATGAATTCAACGGCCAGCCAATCAAGCAGCTCCGGATGGCTTGGTAGTTCACCTTGCGAGCCGAAGTCCTCCGCTGTCTTAACGATGCCGGCGCCGAAGAACATCTGCCAGAAACGATTGACGGTCACCCGAGCCGTGAGCGGATTGGAGGGATCGACGAGCCACTTGGCCAGGCCCAGGCGATTGGCCGGCGTGTCCTTGGGCAGCGCGCCCAGGCTGGTAGGCAATCCGGCCGTTACCTTATCGCCGTGCTTATCGTACTGGCCGCGGATGAGCATGAAGGTGTCGCGCGGCTTGGGCATTTCTTGCATGACCATCGCGGTCGGCACCTTCTTATCCAGCTCTTCGCGAGACTTTCGAAGATTGGCCAATTGCTCGCTGAGTTTCTTGATTTCAGGTGAAACATTTGTGCGGTAGTAGCCGCGCAGTTCCGACTTCTGCGAATCATTCCGCTTGTCCGGCGCCAAAGCAAGAACCTCACGAACCTTGTCGGGCAACTTGTTGGATTGATGGGGATCTTTGGCATTAGACACGGCCAGGCGGAACTTGCCGATCTGATGCTGGGCGAAAACGGACTGGAAATCGAGCGTGATTGTTAGTTCTACGCCACTCGTACCTTTGATCGGCTGTTCGAGCTCGAAGATGGCGGTGTGCGGTTTACCGACTTCGGGCAAGATCGCCCAGCCCGTGTTTGGGTTGTCGTCAATGGCAAGGGAGATAGGGAAATTGTCCTGGCTATGATCCGCAGTCGCCTTCTTGAGCTTGAGTGGTAATCCCCCTGCCGCAACACGAAAATCCGTCATGACAAGGTTGCCGTTGGCGGAGCGGCCCGGGCCTTTCGCGGGAAAGCTATCATCCGGCAAGGCTTCGAGCCGGATGCCCGTGATGTCGGCCTGATCGGTTCGGGCGATTACCGCATAGGTTTCCTTCTCCGGGTTCGTCCCGGTGGCAAAAATGGCAAGGTCCTTGAGCTTTGTCAAGGTAGCGCCACCCTTGGACTTAAACTCGCGCGGGTCAAGAACGGTCCACTCTACCTTGTTGTCGTTGGCCGCAATTTTCTCCCAGGCCAGTTGGGCGGCGTCAACCTCCGGGATGGGCTCGGTGGTTTTCTGTTCCAATTTCTTGACCTTCGCCGCCAGCTCGTCCAGCTTTTTTTGTTGGTCCGGCGAAGGAAGCTTTAAGACCGGGACGGCGTTTCCCTTTTGCCCGTCGAGGCCATTCTCGGGGATATTGTTGTAAAACGCGTAGAGTTGGTAATACTCCTTTTGCTTGATGGGATCGTACTTATGGTCGTGGCACTGCGCGCAACCGACCGTCAGGCCAAGCCAGACCGTGCCGGTCGTATTGACGCGATCAACGATGTAGGCCGCCTGGTACTCCTCGGGAATCGCCCCGCCCTCGAAGTTGATCATGTTGTTGCGATTGAACCCGCTGGCGATCTTATGCTCCATCGTGGCGTTGGGCAGCAGATCGCCGGCGAGTTGTTCGACCGTGAAGGCATCGAACGGCTTGTTGTCATTGAAGGCCTTGATCACCCAGTCGCGCCAGGCGGTCATGTCGCGGGCGCTGTCAATGTGGTAGCCGTGCGTATCGGCGAAACGAGCGGCATCAAGCCAGTCCAGGGCCAATCGCTCACCGAAATGAGGTGAGGCCAAGAGACGATCGACCAGTTTTTCATAGGCATTGGGACTCTTGTCCACGAGGAAGGCATCAATCTCGGCGGGGGTGGGAGGCAAGCCAGTAAGGTCGAACGTGAGGCGACGAATCAACGTCTCCTTGTTGGCTTCCGGCGACGGCTTCAAACCCTCGCTTTCAATCCGGGCGAGAATGAAATGATCGACGGCGTTGCGCGCCCAGGAAGCGTCTTTGACCTTCGGAAGGGGAGGCCGCTGGGGCGGAATGAACGACCAATGCTTCGACCACTCGGCGCCTTCCTTGATCCACTGGCGCATCAAGTCGATTTGCACGACTGTCAGGTGCTTGCCGCTCTTTTTGGGCGGCATCCGTTCTTTTTCTTCGTGAGCTGTGATGCGCAAAAAGAGTTCACTCTGTTCAGGTCTGCCCGGTACGAGAACATGAGCGTCGCCCTTTAGTTTGCTGAACGCGCCTTCCTTGGTATCAAGTCGCAGCTTTGCCTTGCGGGCTTTTTCATCGGGGCCGTGGCAGGCAAAGCAATTCTCGGAAAGGATATGGCGGATCTGACGGTTGAAGTCGATCGGTGCTGGGGGGGCAGAGTCCGCTTCCCCAGCGTGGACAGGCCGCTCCAGAGCCGTTCCCGACAGGGCCAGCGAGCAAGTGAAGCCACTTATCCAAAGAAGCAAGCTCCGTATCCGCGATCCCATTTCGTGCTCCTCCCAGTAGAACGAGGCCTCACCCGATAGCTTACCGGCTCAAGAGTCGCTTGTCATGGACTAGAAACCCCATCGAGTTTCCAGCTGTCACGGCACAAGACCTTGCCAATCTCATGTGTGTCGATTGGCATTCTGTGCCCCTCAAAAATACCGAGAGGCATCTAAAACTTCTAAGCTAGCCGTGCAAATCTGAACTTGGCCAGGGTTTCAATCTATCAAGCACACATACGCGAGTGAGCCGTCTCGGGTTAACGAGATTGCTCACATAGTCTTGCGGTAAAACAGGGCAGGGGGCTCTGCGGCCGGGTGGGATAATAGATTCTATCTGGATTTCAAGGACAACAAAAGCGGTTTAATGGGTCAACGCCATCGGAGGGGGCCATCGTAACGGGGTTAAGGCCCCTCGCCGGCGTTTTCAAATCGAAGCTCGTCTCCGGGCAATGGTCCGTGCTGCTGAGGCCAAAGGGATCGTTTCCGGCCGGAGTGGAGGGGGGGGTGTGTGAGGGGGTGCTAAAACGATCTTTCGTAACAGCAACAGCTAAAAGGTCTTCCGGCAAAAAAGATCGTTTCAACACTGGAGGCGCTGACGTGAAACGAATGCTGTTTTAGGAGGAACGAATGCCGAATCGTTGCCAATTATCGATCGATCCAGGCGGATAGATGATGACCCGCGGTATCCGTGGCAGTGATTTTAATGACAATCTTCTCTTGCGCGTTCCTGGGTTTGGGCAAGGGCAAGGTCGCGCTGCGCCGTTTCTCTCCTGCTTTAAGACGCGGGTCGCCTAACCAGGCACGCACGGTTTGATCCATGGAGTTGTCGGCCCGAAAGCTAGTATCCGCGGGGCTATTAATCATCGGCGGCACTCTTTCCCACGCAATACCCTCAACCCTCATGTCGCTATCATTTGCCGTCAAAAGCAAACGCGGCTCCCTGGCATCGTCCCAGGCCACGTTCAGACGCCCCGTCGAGGCCGGCAAGCGGATTAGGCTGACCTGTAAATCCATGCCCACTTCGGCGTTCACCGTCAGGCGCGTTCTTTCTCCCTCAGGCGAGTGAAGTAGAAAATACGCCACGCTTGTACCGGCTAGTGCAATCGTTCGCTCCTCTTTGTCCATTCGTACAATTTCGACACGCGGACCACTCAGCAGCCGGCCGCCCAAAGGTTGGTGCAAATCAAAGCCCCTAAAAGGAGGCGCGCTTTCAAGAGGCAATTTAGTCCCACTAACCAGTAGGGATGCGGCCCACTGGCGAAATAGATCGCCAAAGCGCTCGCCGGTGGCCACCTCAAGATTTGCCACACCGGACAGATTGGATTGAACAAGACGGCGCAAGAGATCCGGGCCTGAATGCTCGACACACCAGCGCAGAAAGAGATACGTGGCGCCGCGATGTCCGTGACTGCGCCAGAGTCTGGCTCCGAAATAATCCGGAACGACCACGCTATAGCGTGCGGGTTCGGCCAAAAACGCGCTGGTGCGATAGTCAAGGTTTTCCCAGGTGTAGCCGTGCAGATCTTCGTTCAAGTGGGCCAGGGCCTCGTTGAGCCAGCCCTCTTCATCGTTGCTTGGCTGGCCCGGCAGGTAGCCTCCGAAAACGTGCTCGCTGAATACGATGGCATGAGTGTACTCGTGAGCCAGCAAAGTGTGCAAATAGGGCCCGGGTTTTAAGTCGGTCGCGAGATACATCATGTCACACTGGTTGCCGAGGGGCGGATCGAGGTCGCGGTAAAAGTCGCTGCCTCGGACGAAACCGTCGAGCTGGGCCTTGCCCCCGGACAATTTGCCTAGTCGGCTGGTAAACAGGATGGTAAATCGGCCATCGCGATCGACATCAAGGGCTTGGCCAAGGCGGGTGCGAGCCTGGGGATAGATCTCTCTGTCAAATGTCGTCACGGCATCTTGGATGGTGGCTTTGAGTCCCTTAAGGTCGCCATTCTCGTGCTCAACATAGACGAGGCAATGCCGGCCCACCGCACTCAAATCGGCGGAAATCTCCGTATAGTTGCTGGGATCTTGGAGGTCGCCTTCCTTGACCAAGAGATGAAACGATTTATGCCGGGGCGGATCGGTGAGGGCGCGGTATTCGTGCGTCACGGGATGATTCTGCCGTGCCTTCTCCAGACGCTTCTTTAGATCTTCATTCCGCTTGACCCAATCTGCCGATTTGGGGATGTTTTCCAGAGGAATCGATAGCGGTGAGGAGGTTGACGAGGTTCGGAGAGTAACTCGCCGATTAGCTAGGTCCTGGTTCAGGGACCCAATGATCAGGAAGTACTTTTCATCAACGCGCGAGCTGGGCAGCACGCACTCGCAGTGACCATCGCTTGACGCCACCGGCAGTAAGTGTCCGACCGGTGGGGAATCGGCAAGACCCCATGAAGCGGACAGCCAGATTAGGCTGACCCATAGCCCCAACGACGTAACGTCTCGCGGCTTCAAAGCCCTGCCGGGTTCCATCGCGTCTTACCCAGGTGTCGTTAAGTTGTCGATAGCGCGAAAAGCCTCCTTTCTTTGCATTCGGTGTTGTTTGCCTATCCCTTGACCGAAACCGCCATTCCGGTATGGCCAACAAGCTATCCAATCGTGTCAAACGTCCGGGCTTACCCAGTATGTGCCGGGACTTAAGAAAGGGGCCGGGAGTGAGGGCGCACGCAGAGCACAGCGTGTGTCTGCAATGCTTACCCAACTACCGAGGGAGCCTGCTTGACTAATACGCCCTCATGAGGTATTCGCGCTGGAAATGCTAAACTCCGGCGGTGGTTTGGCCGAGGTAGCGTGCATGTTGCATTCCAGGGAAGTCGGTTTTAACAAGCAACAGGCCAAGCGGGTCTTGTTGTGGGCCGGGGTCGGTTTCTGCTTAATCCAACTGGCCGTGGACTACGCGGTAGACGTCTATTGGCCTCGCATCCATTCATCGTATCTGGCCGTCATGGAGGATAAGGTCGACCAACTCCGGCAATCGCCGGATGTCGTCGTCTTGGGAAGTTCGCGCCTTCAGACGGCCATCTATGACAAGGAATTGCAAGCCCTGCTCCGTGAGTTCACCGGCGATACTTCCTTACGAGCCTTTAACGCCTGCATTCCCGCCCAGGACCTTTGCACGGCGGAATACGTGCTGGGGGAAATGTCGAAAAAAGAAATAAGGCCATCTATCCTCGTGGTGGAAGTGACTCCCGAGATGATCGCCCGGCGGAATCGGTGGCTCGGCGCGCACGTTTTGCCGCCCTTGAAGGGTTGCACCTTTTTTAGTTACCTGTGCGAGATATGGCGGTCGGAAAACGTCGCCCGACTGGTGCGGGAGCGAATCACTCCTGTCTACCGTTATCGCCAAGAAATCCAGCGGGAGCTGGGGCAGGTCTTTTATCCAATCCCGCAAGCAGGAGTAGAAATCGCTAAACAACCAGCGGTGGCGACAAATTTGGTATCCCCTGTCGCGACACCGACAGCGTTCGCGGCACCGGCAAACTCCGTGCTCGCGTCTTCCGCCGCCGAGCACACGGTGGCGCTGGACCCTTCAGGGGAAGCTGAGGAACGAAGAAAGTTAGGAGTGGACCGCTTCGCGGCTTGGTTGCAAGATTATGAAATCGGCGGGACGTCGGCTCTGGCCCTGGAGCGAATGCTGTCTTCTTGTCAAAAGCACGGCATCACGGTTCTCTTGGTCTTTCCTCCGGTTTCAAGCCATCATCGCAAAATCTACAAGCCGGCCGTCGATCAGGCGTTTTTGACATATATGCATCGAATGGAGGCCGCGTACGGCTGTTCCTTCCAAGATTGCCGGGCCAGCCTGCCGGACAATTTGTTTTTCGATCACCATCATGTGGAATGGTCCGGGACGATGGTGTTTAGCCGGTTGCTAGCGAAGGAGATTCTAGCTCCTAGGATTTCCACTTCGGTGAACAGATAGCCGCTCATCGTTTCTCGTCACAAGGGCATCCTGCGGGCGCGAAACGATAAACGAGCGGGCGCGAAACGGCAAGCTCCGGCTCTTTCACACCTTGTCCATTTCTTCCATGACGAGCTGCTGCACCATTTCCATCTTGGCCATGCCCTTGGTCTCGCGCATGATGGCGCCCTTGATGGCGTCGGCAGCTTTGGTCTTGCCCTTCTTGAAATCGGCGACGGCCTTTGGGTTGGCGGCTATCGCCCGCTGCACCATTTCGCGCAACTGGTTGGAATCACCAACGACCTTGAAGCCGAGCTTGGCGATGGCTTGTTCGGCTGTAATGGCTTCTTCTATGCACATGAAATCGAATACTTCACGCGCCCGTTGCATATTTAGACCGGTAGCTTGAACTTCTTTTATTAGGTCGGCTAGTCTGGCCGGGTCGTTAAAGGCACTCTCCTCCAAGCCCACTTCTGCTTCGTTGAGAGTCCTTAGCAGTTGGTTGGTAATCCAGTTGCTGGCTGCTTTGGCGTCGCCACTTAATTCCGTGGTCCTTTCAAAGAATCGAACAAACTTGCGTCCCTGTCGCGTTAAGACGTTGGCATCATAAGAAGACAACGAGTATTGCGACTCCAGCCGGGCCCGCTGCATGGCCGGAAGTTCACCGAGACCGGAGCGCGTACGTTCCAGCCAGGCATCGTCCACTTCCACAGGAACGAGATCCGGCTCAGGGAAATAGCGATAATCGGACGCTTCTTCCTTGCGGCGCTGAATAACCGTCACGCCCTTGGCATCATTCCAGCCGGCTGTCGCCTTGGAGGCTTCCCCATGCTTTTTGCCGTCTTTTTGAAATTGCTCGTATTGGCGCTGCGCCTCGTATTTAATCGCCCGCTCGACCGCACGGAAGCTGTTGAGGTTCTTTACCTCGACTATGGGCGTGGCTGCTAAGGTCCCATTGTGCAGCGGTAAGTGAATATTGACATTGGCGTCGCAGCGCAGGCTGCCTTCTTGCATTTCGCAGTCGGAAACATCCAATTCCTTTAGTAGAAGGCGTATTTCTTCCAGAAAGGCCTTCGCTTCCTCGGAGCTGGCCATGTCCGGATGGCTGACGATTTCCAAAAGCGGCGTCCCGGCGCGGTTGAGATCGACAAGACTTTCCCTTCCTTGCCCCTCCTCATCGTGCATCAACTTGCCGGCATCCTCTTCGAGGTGCGCGCGGATGATGCGAATCCGTTTCTTTGTCTCTCCGGTTTCTATTTCAAGCCAGCCGTCGTGGCTAAAAGGTAAATCGTACTGGCTGATCTGAAAGTTCTTCGGCAGGTCCGGGTAATAATAGTTCTTGCGATCCCACTTCGTGAATTCGGCAATATGACAATTGAGAGCCAGCGCGGCTTTGAGGGCTAATTCGAATGCTTGGCGATTCATAACCGGCAGCACGCCCGGCATGCCGATACAGACAGGACAAGTCGCCGAGTTGGGCGGCAAACCGAATTGCGTGCTGCATCCGCAAAACAGTTTGGTCTTCGTCAACAATTGCACGTGGACTTCAAGACCTATGACCACGCGATACGGACTGTCGGGCATGACTTCCTCGGATGATGCTTTCGTTTAGCGGCGAGCCTCCGGCGAGCGCGTTGCAAAGCGCTCGCCGGAGGCTCGCCGCTAAACGGTTATTTCCCTTTTGTTGTCTTTTCCAGCCAATTAACTTCGCCGGTCGAAAGCGAATAGATGCCGGTCACGATCTTAATGCGGTTGGAAGATATAAAGTCCTTGAGCACCTCGCTCTGGGTGGCCAGAACATCGGCTTGATACAAGGCATTCGTCTTGATGCCGGCTTGCAACGCTTCTTTTTTGTCCTTCGGCGGGTCCTTATCGACATGAACCAGTTTGATTAATTTGCCGAGGTCGCCCTTGAGTTCTTTACCGGAGAGGGCCGCCTTGACCGCGCCGCACGATTCATGACCAAGCACGATAATGAGCGGCGCCTTGAGTTCGGCGACGGCGTATTCGATAGAGCCGATAACAGCGGGATCGGTGACGTTGCCGGCCACGCGAACCACAAATACATCCCCTAGCCCCTGATCGAAAACCAACTCCGGCGCGACCCGCGAATCCGCGCAGGCCAGCACAATGGCAAAGGGGTGTTGTTCCTTGGCAACCTTGTCGCGTTGCTTGCCCAGGTCCTTGGCGGTTGGCTTGCCGGCGACATAGCGCGTGTTGCCTTCCTTGATGAGTTGCAACGCTTTGTCGGGGTCGATGGCGGCTTCTTGAGCGAGCGATACGTTCCAGCAACCAACGAGAATGAGGATACTGGTCGTACCACGTAGCGTGAAGGATCGTGCCATGGAAGGGCTCTCCGCAAGGGTATTTTGGTGGCTCATCTTACAGTTTCGGTCGCTTGGTATGCCATTCCGTCTTACTTTCATGCATCCGTGCAATGCGAAGCAGCTTCTCCTCCTCGAAGGGCGCGGCCAAGATTTGCAGGCCGATTGGCAGCCCAATCTTTGTGAAGCCGCAGGGAATGCTGATGCCCGCGATGCCGGCCAGGTTGGCGCTGATTGTGTAAATATCGGAAAGATACATTGCCAGCGGGTTATCAGCCTTTTCGCCGATTTTGAAGGCCGGCGTCGGGGCGGTCGGGCCCATGACCACGTCGCACTCGGCAAACGCCCGGTCGAAATCATCCTTGATAAGCCGGCGGACCTTGAGGGCCTTCAAATAATAGGCATCCTTGTAGCCGCTGGAGAGAGCGTACGTGCCAAGCATGATGCGGCGCTGGACTTCCTTGCCAAAGGCTTCGCCGCGTGTGCGGGAATACATGTCAATCATATTTGTAAAGGCCTTGGCCCGGTAGCCGTAGTGCACGCCATCATACCGGGCAAGGTTACTGGATGCCTCGGCGGTGGCCACGAGATAGTAGACGGCCACGGCATGCGGACTATTGGGCAGCGACACTTCCTTGATCGTCGCGCCCTGCTCCTCATAGACCTTTAGGGCGGCTCGGACGCCTTGTTCAACCTCCTTATCAAGGCCTTCGCTGAAATACTCCTTGGCCACACCGATGGTCAGCGGCCTGACCGGCTGATCTACCACCGTGCCATAGGAGGGGACTGGTTTGTTGACGCTTGTGCTATCCAGTGGATCGTGACCCGCGATCACTTCAAGGAGCAGGGCGGCGTCTTTCACGTCGTGAGCAAGTGGACCGATTTGATCGAGTGAACTGGCGAAAGCAACCAAGCCGAAACGCGAGACTCGCCCATAGGTTGGCTTAACTCCGACGATGCCGCACAGGCTGGCGGGCTGACGAATGGAGCCGCCCGTATCGCTGCCGAGGGCCAGGGGCGTCTCACCGGCTGCCACGGCCGCGGCCGAGCCGCCGCTGGAACCGCCGGGGATGCGTTCAAGATCCCAGGGATTGCGCGTCGTCTGATAGGCGCTGTTCTCCGTAGACGAGCCCATGGCGAATTCGTCCATGTTCGTCTTGCCAAGCAGGATGGCGTCGGCATCTCTCAAGCGGGTGATGACGGTGGCATCGTAAGGCGGCTTGAAGTTTTGGAGAATCTTACTGCCACAGGTAGTCGGCTGGCCTTTGATGCACAGGACGTCCTTAATGGCAATCGGAATGCCAGCCAACGCGCCAAGCGGCTCCCCTCGTTTACGTTTCGCGTCCACCGTGCGCGCCTGCTGCAGCGCGTCCTCTTCGTTCACATGCAGAAACGCTTTCACCTTAGAATCGCGATTCCGAATGATCTGGAGGAATTCCTGGGCGATCGCTTCGGAAGTGGTCTCGCCTTGATTCAAGGCCTGGAGCAACTCAGAGGCGGTGCGGTCGATCATAAGGACGCCAGCCCGAAGCACAAGTTAGGAATAGCGATAACCCTGGCTGGCGCTTCTCATTAGGTTTGTTAGAGCCGGTTAATCCAACACCGCCGGCACGGCGTAAAAGTCTCCGCGCCGATCCGGGGCGTTGGCCAGTGCGGCATCGACGGGCAACGACGGCCGAGGTTCATCCTCGCGAAACACGTTATGAATCGGCAACGCGTGGTTGAGCGGCTCGACCCCATCGGTGTTGACCTGCTGCAATTGGTTGACGTAATCGACGATGGCCCCCAGTTGCCGGGTCATCGTCTCCAAGTCGGCGTCAGCCAGGTCTAGACGCGCCAGTTGGGCCACCCACCGGACTTCGTCGAGAGTTAATGACATGAAGCACCAAAGGGGGAATAGGGAGTGGGGAATAGGGAGTAGGTGATCTGCCTATTCCCTATTTCCGACTCGCCTCCCTAAATCGACGGCATTGTAAACGGTTTTCGTTTTTGCGGGCGTATGACTCGGCCGCTGCGGATGCATTGCACGCAGACTTTGGCGCGACGCGTCGCGCCTGACTGGACAATTTGCAGGCTTTGCAGGTTCGGCTTGAATTTGCGGCGGCTGGTGCCGGTTACCTTGACGCCCACGCCGCCCAGGTATTTAGCTTTGCCGCGGTGGGCGTAGTGATTACCCATCACGGGCTTCTTGCCACAAATGGCACATTGACTGCCCATCGGTTCATTCTCCTCGGCGAATTCGATCTCGGCATTTTCCGAAAGTACTCAATATAGCGGGAAGCGCTGTATTAGCAAGGCAATGCGCGGTTTACAGACGCATGCCGAGCCGAATGCACGGGGCACGGCACAATCGCAGCTGGACCGTGGAGAAATACGTTGAAATGAGTTGAACCCCACCCCACCGGCGCTGGCGCAATGAGCATCAATGAATGTCAATGACGCCGCCCGACCAGGTCCAATAGGCCAAAAGCGCAGCTGACAGCTTCCTTCATTGTCTTTAGTTGGTTCTCTTAATGAGCATTTCAGCATCCCTTGGCCGCCCAATTCTTCGGCATAAGCAGCCTAACCTACCGCGTTAGCATGAACATCCGAATACACCTTTCACGGACCTGTCGGATTTCTGAACAAGAAACTTTAGTCCACCTTGATTCCGAACATCGGAAGGGTATAGTTGTGGTGGATTGTGGGCGAAAGTGGGGCGTAGTGGGAGACTCGCCCTGGTTCGGATCGGTCAGCGATGGTTAAGGACCGGCCGCACCAAGCAGCGAGTGACAACCATGCTCCTGACGGGCACTCATGCACGCACGCTTGACGACAAGAAGCGGCTGGGATTGCCCAAACGGGTACGAGAGCAGCTGCAAGAACCCACGACGCTCTACGTCACGCCCGGCCCCGACGTCTGCCTTTGGCTCTATACCCAAGACGGCCTGGAGCACCTGGCTGCCAAGCTCGATCAATCGCCCGCCACGGATGCGGAGGCCCGGGTATTCCGGCGGTTGTACTTCGCACAAACGGAGGCGGTCGACGTCGATCGTTCAGGACGCATCCTGGTTCCCGATCGGCTGGTCCTGTTCGCCGGCTTGCAGCATGAGGTGGTTCTGATCGGCGTCCGCGATCATTTGGAACTCTGGGATAGCGGCCGCTGGCAGCAGTATTTAACGCAGAACGCCCCGCGCTTCGATGCGGTGGCCGAAGGGGCGTTTAGGAAGGATTTGTGATTTTTCATTGGCGATTCTTGATTGGAGTTAAATCAAAAATCACCAATCGATATTGGCTCTCTGACACCGCCGAAGGGGTTGGCTCAATCGCCTGGTCTGAGCAGAAACCAGGCGAACGGTGGATTCCTGGGTAGCATCTCCCAATACTTCCCAGGCTTGGCAGGCCGCCCCGACGACGTTGCGGCGCGGGTCTCTGTCCCGGAGACCCGCGCTCGATTTTTCGGATGCGGAGAAGATTCGTGCCACTGCTTGTCTCCAAGCAGTGCGTCCCGCCAGGGTTTTCCCGGCTTGCCCTCAAGCCGAGATCCTGGCACACTGTCGGACACGGAAGCACCTCGTTAGTCTCCTGAGCGTTTTCCTTACGTGCGTTATGAGTGGACCCGAACCCGGTTCCGTGCCGCGGCACGTCCCGGTCTTGCCGGCTGAAGTGCTGGACGTCCTGGCAGTGAAACCAGGCCAGATCATCGTGGACGCGACCGTCGGCGTCGGCGGACATGCTCGACTGATTGCTGAACGACTGGGGCCGACAGGCCGGCTAATCGGGCTCGATCAAGACCAGGCCATGTTGGAGCTGGCCCGCCCACGCCTGCAAGGATTGCCGGTCACCTTATTTCAAGCCAATTTCGACCGCTTGGAAGAGGTGCTCAAACAGTTGAACCTACAGGCCGTCGATGGCGTCTTAGCCGACCTGGGTTTCTGCTCCGACCAGATGGACGACCCAAGCCGAGGCCTGAGCTTCAACCAATCGGGCCCGTTGGACATGCGGCTTGACCCGAGCCAAGGCGAGCCCGCGTCAGACCTGATCAAAGGGCTGGGAGAACGTGAGTTGGCAGACTTGATTTACCAATATGGCGAAGAACGCTTCAGCCGCCGCATCGCGAGAAGAATTGTCGAGGCCTGCAAAACCGCCCCAATAGAAACCACCGAGCAAATGGCCGACCTGGTGAGGCGCTGCATTCCTCACAAGGGACCAAGGACGAAGGGCCGAGGACGAAGAACGGAACGCATTGATCCCGCGACGCGGACGTTTCAAGCACTGCGGATCGCGGTTAACGACGAACTCGGAGCCCTGGAGCGACTGTTGGCAATGCTGCCGAGACGAGTGAATCCAGGCGGGCGAGCGGTTCTCATCAGTTTCCACTCGCTCGAGGATCGGCGCGTCAAGGAAGCGTTTAAGGATCGGGCTATTTGGGAAAGGTTGACAAAGAAGCCGGTGCAAGCCGGGGAAGATGAAGTGCGAACCAACCCGCGCGCTCGCAGCGCCAAGCTGCGGGCGGCGATTCGTTGTCAGGGAGTGACGAACTTTTGAGACGTTTTCGCGCTACTGTTTATCGTTTCGCGCCCGCTGCGGGCGCGAAACGATAAACAGGCGCGCGAAACGGTAAACGAGAAGTATTAACGAGAAGTATTCATGGAGGTACTCAGGAAGTGACACGCAAGACTCAAATTGGCTGGCTGGCCGCCGGCGCCGCGCTCGGTTTCGTGAGTGTGGTGATTGGCCCCAAGCTCTTAGACCGCCTGCATTCCCAGGCATCCGCGGAATCTAAGCCGGAGAAGACGGCCACCGCCTTCGATCAGGTTGCTCAAGTGTGGGCCAAGCCGAAGGGGGGCAATGAGGAGCAGGAACCGCCTGCCGTTGATTCAACCCCCTCGAAAAACGTCGATAAAGAACCCACCAAAGCGCCAGATCTTCCCAAGGGGAATGCGCCGGCTGACGAACTTCCTCCGCCGGCCGTCAGATTTGAGGAGAAATCGGAGCGGCCTCTCAAAGGAGTATCCGCAAAAAGCGACGAACTGACCGCCAAGGGGGCCACAGGAGCCACTTCGTCCGATCCATTGCTTGACCCCTTGCTTTCCCAGGAAAACGTCGCCACGGAACCGGCGGAAAAGCCTAGCACGCGTCTGCGAGCCGCGGATAGGCAACTTGTCGAACCACCGCCTGCGCCGCCCAAAACCGATGAGGTCAAAGGCCCGGCGCCGGACCTTCCGAAGGACGCGGCCCTTCCGCCGCAACCGGACCTCGCCTCGCCACCGCCCGTGCCGGAAAACCGGCTGACACCCCGACCGCACCCTGCCGTGAAGCAAACGACGCCCGAAGCTCAGCCATCGTTTACCATCCCGCCGCCAGAAGTTCGCCCGCCGGCCGATGAGGACGTCGCCATCCCAGCTCTTAGTAAAGCTTCACCGGATACGCCCGCCGCAACCCAGGCACTTGCGCCGGTTGCCACCATCTCGCGGATACAGCCAACAATCAAAAAGACGCCGGCTGTTGCCAAGGCAAAGTCATTACCGCTCACCGGCATGCATCCCTGCATGCTGGACGATAGAAAAGGGCTCGTCATTCCCAAGTCGCTTCGTGAGCAGATGGGCGAAAGCGACGTGGTCTTCCTCACCCCCGGCGCGGATCAATCGCTCTGGCTGACCACGGCCGCCAGCTTGGAAAAGCTCACCGACAAGTTGGAAAAGAAAACCGAAGGCGAGGAAGACGGCAAACTCAGTCGCCGTCATTACTTCGCCCTGACCCAACGCATTGCCGTGGACAAGGCGGGACGATTCGTGCTCCCGCCGGCATTGGCCGCGGGCGCCGACCTCAAGCAAGAAGTCGTTCTAATCGGCGTCGGCGACCACGTCGAAGTCTGGGACGCCCAGCGCTGGCAGAAGTATTGCCAAGCAGCCGAGACAGATTCGGCGACGGTTGAAGGACACTGAGGCCGCTGTCCGTTGCCCGTTTACGTTTCGCGCCCGCAGAGCGCCTTGCGGCCGCGAAACGTAGCGCTCTCCGAGTGCGAAACGTAAACGAACACCTGAAAACTGACAGGAGCCAAAAATGACGCGTGAAACCAAAATCGGCCTGGTGGTGTCGTGTTCGTTTCTATGCCTGGTCGGGCTTGTCTTGGCTAACAAGCTCAAAGAGATGAGCCGCAAGCAAGCCGTCGAAGAGAGCCAGGCCTCCGGGCCGGAACAGGTGGCCGAGGCCGAAACCGGGCCTAAGGATCCATTCGCCGGCACCGTCACCCGCGCTTCCGTCGAGGAAATCAAGAACCTCGACCCGGCGCCGGACACGACTGACGGCCAGTTGACCGGCGTGAAACCCAATCCGCCGCGCAAGGAAATCACAACGCCGATTGAGCCCGACCTGCCGCCCAAGGAGGTTGAAGACGTCTCCAAGGCTCGGCCGCGCGTAGCGGTTAATGACGACAAGAAAGACACGGAAAACAAGAATGAGTTCTCCCTGGACGATGCCAAAAAGCTCCCTACGGGGAATGACGATTTGCCGCCGGCCGACCTCGATGACAAAACCGACAAGGCAGAGAAAGAAGGCGACAAACCAGCCAAGGATAAGAAGGAAAACGACCTCAATGGTCTTGATGAGGTCCCACCGCCGTTGGTGAAGCCCGGCAAGGAAAAGGCCGGGGACGATGGGTTAGCGAAGCCGGAAAAAAAGGAAAAAGGGAAAGATCCAGCCGGTGAGGGTGATCCGGTTCCCGATTCCGACGCACCTCCGGCACCACCGCGCAAGGATCAGAGAGTCGCTCAACCGCCCGCTGCCGTGGAAGCGCCGGTAAGCATCGGCCAACCCCTGAACAAGGGGACCGCCAAGGAGAGCCGCGACGGTTTCCAACCCGTTAAGCCGGCTAATTCGGATAGGGACGCTAGACCGCCTGTGGAAGTCACGATTCCGGCGCGACAACCCGTCGTGCCGCCTTCCTTGCCGGAGCGAGAACCCGCTGCGGCGCCGATCAAAGTGGTGACAGCGCCCATCAGGAGGATTCCGGTAAGCAGCGCTCCCGAAGTGGAGAGCTTTGACGAGGAAGTCTATCGCTGCAAGGCGGGCGATTCCTTCGACAAGATCAGCCAGCGCTATTATCAGACCGACAAGTACGCTCAAGCCCTGGAAGCCTTCAACCGCAATCATCCGCAGGCCGGCGACGCCATCCGCCAGCAGCCCGGCAATCTAGCCACTGGGCAGCGCGTCTACATTCCCCCCATCGCCATCCTGCGTAAACGCCACGCCGCCGTGATTACGGAGGACGGCCGGGACCCAAGCCAATCCAATCCTGCTGATGAGCGGACCAGTTCTTCACGTCCGCGAACCTCGTCCGAGCCGCAAGACATTTCGAGTCGAACGCACGAATACACCGTCAGCAATCCCAACGGCGAGACCATGCGCGAGATCGCCGAAAAGCTCTTAAGAGACGCCAACCGCTGGAAGGAAATCGCCCAGCTCAATCCCGGATTCCAGCCCCTCTTGCCAATCCCGGCCACCGCCAGCATCAAATTACCCAACTAAATAATGCTGAGTGCAACTAACTCTGCACTCGGCACTATTTGTTGGCATTGACACACAAACAGGGTTTGGCTATCAGGCCGCCCGACTTGCGGACATTATTCGTTATTAATCCTTGCGACCGCGTCCTTAATGAGGTCGCGCGCAAAGTTCATGCGGAACTGTTGAGCTCTGCTGCGTGCTGGGTTTGCGGGAAACTAGCACTGCCCGCCCTCCTGGGCAGAGGCATCCAGTTTCCTGGGCCAAAGTGGTTATTGGGTCGGCCACTCCAGGAAACGCTTCGCAGTAGGGCTTACCTTGTACCGAGGGCCGGGCCTTCGCGCCCGGTCCTCGGGGATATTCCTAAGTTTAGCGGCGAGCCTCCGGCGAGCGCGTAAGCCTACGCGCTCGCCGGAGGCTCGCCGCTAAACGATTGCGTTTTTTTATGGTCCAATCGCTTCTCCGCCGCGCTCACCCGTTCTAATTCGTATGCAATCCTCCAGTGGCAATACGAAGATTTTGCCGTCGCCGATTTGGCCGGTCTCCGGCGTGCGGGCGGCGTGGACAATCGATTCAATGGTCGCCTCGACGAAGGCTTCATTGATGGCGATCTCCAACTTCACTTTTGGTAAGAGCCGGATTTGCATTTCGGTGCCGCGGTAGACTTCGGTGTAGCCGCGCTGCCGACCGCAACCGCGGACATCGCTAACCGTCATCAAATACACATCGCGCTCATTCAAAGCCGCCTGCACCGCTTCAAGGCGTTCGGGGCGAATAATGGCCACAATAAGTTTCATGGTTTGGTCCGTTGTCCGTGGTCAGTTGTCAGTTGCAAATTAAGTTCCTGCGTTATGGTCACACTTTACAAGCGCCTAACTTGTCTGGCTACAGACAACTGACAACGGACAACGAACAAAACTATTGCTCAACCCTCCCCCGAACCGGTTGGCCGCGTAGCATGAGTTCGAAAAGACGAGTCAGATTGTCGCGCATGGCGTTGGGATCGCCGCCGCGGAAGGTGAAGCGGTTGCCTTGCACCGTGGTGACGAAGGGATAAACCGCCTTGAACTCGGGCTTGGGTGGTTTGGGGCCCGCTTGGCAGAGGTCGGACCAGAGGTCTTTGAGTTCCTTTGGTTTAATGCCTTCGACGATGACAGAGAAGCGTTTGAACCCGTTAGGCGGCACATCGGCGCGACGCGGCTCTTGAGGCTCTTGCTCGGAGACCAAGTCGAGCGTCGGCCCAAGGTCAAAGCCAACTTCGTTATGCTGGCTTCGGTCGAGCCCCTCGTTTTCGCCGCGGTTGTCTAGGCAGAAGCCCCAGGTTCGATCAATCGCAAGGACCAAAACGTAGGTAACGACAAAGGCGAAGATCACGGAAGCCGCGCAAGCAGTGAATTGAACGAGGACTTGAGCGCCGACTCCCTTATCCAATACGCCGATTGGGGCCTCGGGACCCGCCCCGGCTTTGATATACACGGCGTTGGCGAACAAGCCGGTTAGGATTGCGCCCAGGAATCCGCCCACGCCATGCACCCCAAATGCATCAAGGGAATCGTCGTACTTGCAGAACGGTTTGAGACAGACCGCGACATAGCAAACCGCGCCGGCGATGAGGCCGATGGCCAGAGCGCCAAGGGGAGTGACATAGCCGGAAGCCGGGGTCACGGCAACCAAACCCGCCACGATTCCGGAGGCCAATCCCAGTGCGGTCGGTTTGCCGCGATGCAGCCATTCCGCCACCATCCAACTCAGCGCCGCCGCCGCGGCGGCCACCTGCGAAGCCGCGAGAGCCGCGCCGGCTTGGCCGTTGCTGGCCAAAGCGCTGCCGCCGTTGAAACCAAACCAGCCGAACCACAGGAGGCCCGCCCCGGTGAGAGTCAGCACCATGCTGTTGGGATGCATAGCGTGCTCCGGGTAGCCAATGCGCTTGCGCAAGACGAGTATTGCCGCCAGTCCAGAAAGACCCGCCGAGACATGGACTACCGTGCCTCCAGCAAAGTCCAGCGCGCCCATCTTGCCGAGCCAACCGGCGAATTTTCCATCAGAGTCCACGGCCCAGACCCAGTGAGCGAGAGGATCGTAGACGAAAGTGGCCCAAAGCAAAATGAACAAGCAGTAAGGACCGAAGCGAATGCGCTCCGCAATGGCGCCGCTGATGAGAGCCGGCGTGATAATGGCGAACATCCCCTGATACATGCAATGCACCAGGATCGGGATATTCGTTCCGGGGAAGTTTTTATGGACCCAACCGTCTCCATCCGGGCCGAGAATGCCCGTCAATCCCAGGAAATCATTCGACCAGCCCCAAATGCCTCCATGCGTCTCCCCGAATGCCAGCGAGTAGCCGAAAAGGATCCACTGAATGCCGATGATCGCGAGCGCCACCATGCTGTGCATCATGGTGCCGAGTATGTTCTTGCGGCGGACCATTCCGCCGTAAAAGAGTGCCAGGCCTGGGACCATGAGGAGGACCAGTCCGGTGGACATTAGCATCCAGGCGGTATCGGAGCTGCCTTGAGCGGCCTTGGCGGCGTCCTCAACCTTCTTGAGCTGGTCGGAATCCACGGGCGTCGGGGCGGCGAGTTTCGTTTCAGCCAGGGCAGGGGCGGAGAGCGTGGCCGCAATGAGCAAGGCGGCCACGCTGGCTAGAAAGAGCTTCAAGAGTTGGCCTCCTTAGACAAGGTCGGATTGCGAACGGTGTCCTCTTCGAAGGAAGAGACATAAGCCCTGGCGGCAAAGCACTTGGCGGATAGACTTTTTACTGGGTGCTGGCAACAAACTGGCCAACTTAGCAACCAGGATGCCAACATCTTTCCTATATCCCCTCACCATTACAAGTCTTTTATGCGAAACAATTTGTGACCCACCCGAACGGAATGGGCTTCATAGCCGGCCTTCTGTTTGCCCAGTTGGCTGGCAGGAATGCCTGCTGTGCGCGCAGAAAAACGGTATTGGACCGGCTTCTAAAGAAAAAACTGGAAAAACTTTATTTCTGTCCGAATGAGTGCGGAGAGGACCCAGCGAGTCGTTCGATAAATATAAGGCCCAAGTTATCTCGGCGTTTTGGACTGAAGAGCCAAGGCAGAATTGCGAGCGACTTAGGGCATGGGCCAAAAACTTTCGGCGGGGTATAAGTAATTGTGAAATAAAGGAGGTTCTGATCCATTATGCGTGAGATTTGAACAGTGTACGCTTGGTCTTTTGAAGACCCGCGAAAAAGGAGCAGAAACGTCGATATCAGAGAAAGCTGATCTATTACCGGCAGACTTAACAAGCTATGTTACGAAACCGGCTCGGTAAACGGCAAGTGGTCAGGACCAAATAATTATTTGGCATCCCATTTGCAATAAGGTATAGAAACTTATGAGGCCTTTCCGATGGGAACGAATCCCATGAACCGGGGAGGTCTCAACAGGACAGGAGGTCCTTAAGTTGACTCAAAGAGGTAAGCCAAACGGAACTGAGTCTCAGGACGGTGCCGAAGATGGATCGCCAAGGTGGGCGGGGCGAAAGGAAGCGCCTCCATAGTCCGCATCATTGAATCGAGCGAACCTTTCAAGGAAGTTCCCCCCCTCCTCCTGCTCGACGATTTGTCGTCACCTCTTTGCGTCCGATATCCACCGAAATTCCAGATGCCTCAGTATGAGGTGTGCGTGACCTTCGTTTTCCCGAAGGAGCGCGGCACGAGCACGTTCCGCGCCCGGACCAGAGGGAGGAATAAGCCATGGTTCCGCTCGATTACCTGCTGGCAATTTGCCTCATAACCACTCCCGTTGAACACGGGGAATCCTTCTCCTTGGAGGGCACGCCTGAAGTCTTTATTGCCCTTCGGCCCACGCTTCAGGCCATGGCCGTGCAATGGGAGATCCTCGATCCGCGCGAAGTCCGTTACGTCCTGACGCGGCCCGAGGACTTCAGCACCGACCTAAAACTGCTCCGCCGACGCTTCCACGATTTGGCCGACGCGCCGCCCCTGCACGACTGCAACCGCTTTCCGGACCGTTCAACTGTCAGCGACTTGTTGTCGTTTAATCGAGCTTATCGGCAGCACTTGGACAGCAGGCAGTCCGTCGAACTGGTCCACTGGTGGGACTTGCAGGAGGCACTTCAGGAGGCGGACCGTCTGTACCAGATCTGGGACACCGTCCGCGACGCGCGCTGCGATTACTACTATGTCACCGTTCGCCGGCAAGCGCTTAAACGGCTCCGCGAGACCATCGGCGAACCGGCCTACTACACGAGCAATTTGCCGCCCCATGTGCCCCTATGGCGCTTCCAGCGAATTGATTGACCTGACGAACCACGATAAAAGCGTCGTCAATTCGAGGTCACGTGACCTCGAATTGACGACGCTTTTCTTTTGGCTTCAGGGGAGGTTAATTTGAATCTCTTCTCCGACGACTTCAACCTTGTAAGTTTTCACGCCAATTGGGGCAGGCGGGCAAAGATGGTTTCCCGTGGTCAAATCGAAGGCAGCTCCATGCCAGGGGCAGGTCACCTCCGTGCCGCTGAGTTCGCCTTCCCAGAGCGGCGCCCCCCGATGCGGGCAGGCGTCGTCTATCGCGTAGAATGAGCCGTCGCAATTAAATAGGGCTATTTTTCGCCCGGCCACTTCGACTTGCTTGCCCTGGCCGACTGGCACTTCCTGGACGGTTGCTACCTTTGTAAAGCTCATCCTCGCTCTCCCAGGACTTGGCGGCTAATCATTCCCTAATTGTGGCAGCCATGCCGCCGTCCGTAACCGGTGACGTCTACTTTTTAATTTGGCCCTCGGCTTCGGCCAGGCCGGTCACTCGAGCCTTGCCTCCCGAGACACGGACAAAAACCGCGAACTCCATGTCTCCTTGTAGGGGTAGTTTGATCTCAAGCAATGCGGCATACAGCTGGCGCTTGTCCATTTTTTCCAAAAACTTCTTGTTGGCATTTGGCATCTTGGCATATTCGCCGATTGAGACTCCGCCCTTAACCTTGAACTGAACGTTTTCACCCTGAACTTGTTTCGCCTCCTTGGTCAGTTCCTTGTTGAGTTCTTCGTGAGTTTGAAAGGATTGATGCTCAGAGATATGGAACGGAACCTCGGTGATACTGTTGAAATCAATGGTTTTCCCCTTCACCACGCCATCCATGAAGAGCTGCGCGACTTGCCGAGCCTGGTGTGTAGGATTGCGGGTGAGTGGGTCGACATCGGCTTTCGCCAAATCAAGTTTCTCTCCTTCGCTTTTCCACCAGGCTTCCCAGGCGTCGCGACAGGGCTGGCGTTTGGCGTCTTCCCAGGTGACCGTCGGGGCCTTGTCGCCGGCCATACGCTGCAGAAGGTCTTCGGCTTGCTGAGCAATGGGCGGAGGCGCTTCGGTCAAGAGAACGGCCAGCGCCGGCGCGACGCTCTTGTCCCGAGCGGCGGCCAATCCCTGAGCGGCGGCTATGCGAACTTCTAGCGAGGGGTCGGTAAGCAAACTTTGCACGGCCTTGCGCTGCTCAGCCGTTCCCGACCGGCCGACAATCATCGCAGCCGCGGCTCTTTTGGCCGGCGTCTTTTCGGTCAAGGCCGTGGCAAGGCTTTCCTCCACTCTGGAATCGCGTACCCCAAGCATCATTAAGGTGGTCGTGACGGCTTCCTTCACATCTTCGTCATCGGCGAAAGGCAAGAAGGCGAGGAGAACGGCGCAGGCATCCTTGGGCCGTTTAGAGCGAAGGAGTCGTGCCGCCGCGGCAGCTCGCGCGGCATTGGGCCCTTTCTCGATTGTGTCGATGCACTCGCGTGCGCGGCGTTGCACCTCTTGATCCGCGTCGCTCAGCGCTAGCCGAAGGTAGGGTAGGACGGGCGGGCCGGCGGCAGCCAATTCATCCGAAGCTTTTTGACGTTTGCCAAAATCATTGTCGCCCAATTGGGGAATAAGCAGGCTTAGGCGCTTCACCTCGGCTTCGCCAAGCGTTCGCTTGCGAAAGAATTCCAACAGACCCGGTCCGTCAAATGGGAGGCCGGCGGCCGTAAGGAGTTTCTCATCCTCGGCATAATCAGGCGCCGGTTGTGACCGGCAGACTGAAGGGGCAAGAACAATGAGGAAAATCAGGGCAAACGAGGGTCTGGCAATCATGGGGGCAACCTTGGGTAACCTGGGAATCTTAGCTATAGAACTCCAGGATAAACGGAACTATGCTGAGAACCAATTACATTCAGCCCGGAGCGTACAAAGTATCCGAAAACCTTACGAAATTCGCTTGTGAAGTTAGTACTTTTTACAGCTTTGAAGGCGATTTTTACAAAGGTCCGGGTTGTACCAAATTCGGCCTTTCTGCCATCGGCAAAAATAACCCAATGGAACTAAAGCGCTTGCGGAGATTCACCTGAGCCTGCGACTTTATTGGCACGCCGAGTGCGTTTAAGCATTTTCGTTCTGACCGATCCCCAGGAAGCAGCGGTCAGAAGGCTCCTAGGCTAAACCAATCGTTCCCCCGATGATTTGTTTAGCAACTCCCGCGGGCGGATTCGGGATGGTTGTTGAGGTTTCCCCCACCTCCCGACCCGATGGAAATTCCCGGTCCGCCGCTCCAAGGAGTTAAACCCCGCTTCCTCCCTCTGCTCAATCCCCTCCCAACCCCGCAGAACCTCTGGGCCACTCGCTTCCCCCGGCGAGTGGCCCCGCTTTTTTGAAGATGCCCTCAGAGGCATCGTTGAGAATCGTCCGAGTTTGCCAAAATCTTATTCCGCGCAGCCAACTTTCTCAGAGTTGATTCTTTCCCTTTGATGCCAAAGTTGGTAGCCTTGGACCTTGTATTGAACCTGAATTGCCCGACCGTCGTGTTTCCGCTTGTTGAAATGAAGAGGACCAACCTTGACGATGAACTTTCAACTTGAAATGGCTCCCATCACCGGCAGCCCGTCCGAATCGTTTTCGCCTTCTAGCTCGGAGACTGTTGACCTGCTGCGACAAATCTTGGAAGTGCAACGGGAGCAACTGACCCATTTGCGCGCCGTTCACGATAATAACGCCCGTTGGCGGGCCTTTTTGTCGCGCTGGCAAGTCGATTTTCCGGATCTCTCCGACGCCTGCCGGCAGGCGGTGCCCTCGCTCGAGCGAACGTATGTCAACCTGATTTCCGAACTGACCGGTCGGCTTTGCAATGATGGCGACGACGATTCGCTCGACAGCGATTTCGCTCTCCGCGAGTTTCTCGATCTCTACGGCATGCGCTTGGCGCAGCTGGGTACGATTCTTAACCTTGTGGCTCCTCTTGCGGAGGCCGGTCCACCGACTTGACGATTGAGCCCCGGATCTCATCCAGGGCTTGGCGAACGGTCTTTTTCAAATCGTCCGGCCTGAACGGTTTGCTGATGAAGCCAAGGATGCGCTCGTGGTCGGCCTGGCTGACGTGTTGTTTAGAGAAGCCGCTGGTAAAGAGCGCGCGCACTCGTGGGTTTATCGCCAAGATCTGATGGAATGCATCCTGGCCGGAAAGTCGCGGCATGGTTAGATCGAGGATGACAAGATCCGTGCGCTGGCCTTCGCGTTCAAAGATTTCGACGGCTTGCTTTCCGTCGGAAGCCAGTAAGACTTGATAGCCCTCTCCTTCAAGAACCATACGGGCCAATTCGCGCAAGGCGGGCTCGTCATCGGCGATAAGGATAGTTCCCTGTTTATGAGTAGAAGGTTCCTCGGAAGTCACTTGGGGAAGGGCCGCCTTTTCCTCTTCAGGCTGCCGATGCCGGGGCAAATACAAGGTAAAGCAAGTCCCCTGATTCACTTCGCTGGCGCATTCGATCCAGCCCCGATGCTGCTGGACAATGCCGAGCACCATGGACAAACCCAGGCCCGTTCCTTCCCCCGGCCTCTTGGTGGTGAAGAAGGGTTCGAAGATCCGCCCGCGAATTTCGGCGGGAATTCCATGGCCGGCATCGCGGACCACCAAGCGGACGAATTCTCCGGGCCTGGCCTCCAGATTAGCGCGGGCCTGCCGCTCATTGACGACGACGTTGCGGCTTTCCAATGTCAAATGGCCGCCGCGAGGCATGGCGTCCCGAGCGTTGAGACACAAGTTCATAAGAATCTGGGTCATTTGGCCGGGGTCGGCTTGAACCGTCCACAGGTCCTCTTGTTTTTCAAGACCAAGCGTGACGCGCGGGTCGAACGTTCGAGTCAAAATGGCTACGACTTCATTAATCGTGTCATTGAGATTAGTGGGTTCGGGCCGCAACAACGTCCGGCGAGAGAAACCGAGCAATTGGCTGGTCAAATTCGCCGCGCGTTGGGAAGCTTTGTCAACAGCATGGAGAAGATTGTGTCCCGGATGTTCGGGCGGCAATTCGGCCTTGAGGAAGAATAGGTTGCCCATAATCGCCGTGAGCAAGTTGTTAAAGTCGTGGGCAACGCCTCCAGCTAGTAAACCGACCGCTTCCATTTTCTGAGACTGTCGGAGTTGGGCTTCCAGTTCACGTTGCTGGGTCACATCCCAGAAGATGATTAATACGCCGTCGACCTTGCCGGAACTATCACGGACTGGGGTTTTGATTACGCGCACCGTGCGGAGGATGCCATTGGCCAAGTTTTGTTCCTCCGCCTCCAGCCGGTGGCCAGTTTCTAGGACCATTTGATCGTCGAAGTAGTATTTCTCGGCCAAGTCCGATGGGTACAAGTCGAAATCGACCTTGCCGATGATTTGTTGCTCCGTCAGGCCCACTCCTTCACAGTAGCGCCGATTGGCTGCTAGATAACGGTGGTTGGCGTCCTTTAGAAGGATGCTTTGTTCCAAGTTCTCCACCAGCGATCGGTATTTGGCCTCGCTTTGACGAAGAGCTTCCTCCGCTTTCAGACGTTGGGTCACGTCATGAGCGACGATCAACCGGGCCGCCCGGCCTTCGAAAGTCAAAGATCGCGTGACGATGTCCACGAAAATGATCGTGCCATCCTTCTTGCGATGACGCCACGTGCCCGTGAGATAAGGAACCTCCACATCACCGGCCACCATTGCCACCAGGGCGGCCACATCTTCGGGCGGCCTTATGTCCTTGATCGTCATCCCAAGGAATTCCTCACGCGAGTAGCCGTAGCTCAGGATCGCCGCTTCGTTGACATCCAGGTAGCCCAAGGTTTCGATGTCATAAATGAACATCGGATGCGGATTGCAGGCGAACAGGAAGCGATAGCGCTCCTCGGACTCGCGTAGGGCGAATTCGGCTTCTTTGCGCTCCGTGATGTCGCGCGCCACGCCGTAGGCCCCGACCACCTTGCCCTCGCCGTCAAAAAACGGCATGAACTTGTCTTCAATCCAGCGGCATTTTCCGCTGGTTTTGTGGTAAAGGCGGTAAGTGCGTAGGCCCGCCCGCCGGTGCTCAATCATCTCGGCCGTTGCCTGCGCCACAGGCTGCCTGTCATCGGGATGAACTAACTGATACCAGAGGTGCGGATCCCGCATGAACTCGTCCACGTCATAACCGCTGAAGTCTTTGGCTTGAGAGCTTACAAAAACGGGAATCCCGGCTATCGGATCATCCTTGATCGTCACTTGATAAATAACCTCCTTGACGTTTTCCACAAGAAGGCGGTATTTGGCCTCGTTGCGCCGAATCTCCAGTTCGGCGGTGCGGCGTTCGGAAATGTCGCGGGCGGTGATCAGCCCCAGTGTTCGCGAACGGGCATGGAGCCGGGCCGCCGTCAAGTTGACCGGAGTCCAGATTCCGTCCCGGGCATGGCGGAGCAGGAAAGCCTCTTGCGAGTGGAATGCCCCGGTCTTGCCGTAAGCTTGGCGAAGCCGGTGCATACCGCCTTGCACTTCCGAGCGGAAGAGGTAGGTGATGGGATGGCAAAGGACCTCCTTCCGGTCCATGCCGCATAGCCGTTGTCCGACGGGATTGACATCGAGGATTTGTTCAGAATCGGGATCAAAGAAAAACAGGCCATCGCAGCTCTCCTCGAACAGAGTCCGAGCGAGTTCGGCTGGGCTAATGATATCGGAATCACTGTCCAGATGGCTCACACGAAGGGCTCCCCGTCCTCAGCTAATTCCTGTGCTTCGTTGCATTGAAGGTCACGATTTGCATGGCTTTGTCTATACCTCCGACAAGCTTACGTCAATTTAAGCGGTCGGCGTCCAGGAAGCATCCAAATAACCCATGCTCGGTCGAAATAAGCGCCGATGCAGCCCGGTTTCACGGCAAAGACGATTATGCACCGCCGTAATGAGTTCGAAAAGCTAAATTGCCTAAGTAGGATTGCAAAAAGAATTACCCGATGATCGGCGAGCGGGGGGCGTGAGCCCCCTGATTTATAGCGGAATCAGGTGGCTCACGCCCCCCGCTCGCCAGGTCAAACTTTCGTCGTTCCTACATTGTTGAGTTGACAGGTGGCGGAAGGCCGGGGCGGTTAGAAACCAACCCTTAAGGCTTAGCAGGACCCTCTGACCCTGCGGATCAACTAGTGCGGACCCAGAGGGTCTGTGCCTGACCCTCAGGGTCAAAGTGGTGGTCCAGAGGGTCCAGCTGTAAAAGCATGGAGCTTTCTGACATCCAAACACGCCGACTGCGCTTACCGACCAACCCATCCTGGAGACCCATTTTGCTGGTCCAGAGGGCCATCACCTGATCCACAGGGTCGGAACCTGGTCGACAGGGTCCACCTGCGGCAACGGCGCTAGGGATCGGCCCCTTTGCTCGGTATACTCGGGGCGTGGGGCAGGTTTGCAACCTGCCATTCTTGCAGGCAGGTTAAAAACCTGCCCCACGATGAGGAGCAGGTTTTCAACCTGGCATTTTTGCGGACAGGTTGCTGACCTCCGAGAAGCCACGCAATTGAGCCGGCGCTACACTCAATCAACCCATCGAACGTGGCGGCGCGCCATCTTATTCATTGACCGCGGCGGCAGGTCGGGTAGACTGCCAAAAGGAGACTGCTCATTCACGTCCCTTGCCAAAGGAGCCTTGCCGATGAGGATGTTCACCTTTCTAACAGCGGCAATGCTGTTGTCGCCCGCGCTGGTTCAGGCAGCGGACCTGGCCAAGATCGAGCGGTCGATCGCCAAGGAACCCGCTTACCAAACCAAGTCGCCGAAATACTGCCTGCTCGTCTTTGGCCTCGACGCCAAGGCGCGCGTCTGGCTCGTGCAGGACGGCGACACGCTGTATGTCGATCGTAACGGCAACGGCGATCTGACTGGGGAAGGCAAGCGCGTCAAAGTCAAGCAAAGTGCCGACAGCTACAGCTCCTTCGAGGCCGGCGACCTCACCATCGACGGTCTCACGCACAGTGGGCTGAGCGTTACGCAAATGAAAGCTACCTCGGAGTCGGTCGGCAATGATGATGAATGGCAGCGCATCAAGAAGAGCGGCCCGGAGCCTTGGATGTGGTCGGTCCGCATCACGGCCGAACGCGCGACGGACGACAAACGAGATTTGCCCAAGAAGCTCTCCTATGTCATCAACGGCGACGGGGAGGGCATGTTGCTCTTTGCCGACAAGCCCCAGGATGCGCCGATCATCCATCTCAACGGCCCGTTCACGCTCGCCCTTCAGGACCGCAAGCAGCGGCTGATTGCCGGTGACAAGCTGATGCTGCAAATCGGCGTGGGTCCCCAGGGCGTCGGGCCGGGAACCTTTGCCTGGGTCCTCTATCCGAATACGGTGCCCAACGATGCCTACCCGGAGGCCGCGATCACTTTCCCCGCGAAATCGCCAGGAGGAGAGGCGACCAGGAAGAAGTACACGCTCAAGCAGCGCTGCTGAGGCAACTGCCTGGAGGGCCTCGTTGAGGTCCCTGAAGACGCCGGCAAGGGCAACGCCAAGATCGCTCTCTCCTTCGAGGCCTGGAAGCCCGGCGCAGTCAAGCCTGCCGAGGTGGAAGTGCCGGTCCGAGTCATCGAAGCGGTCGAATCATCGCAGCTCACGGCTACTTTGAAATGTGAGGATGCCGTCTCGCCGGTGGTGTGGTCGCCGGACGGCAAAACGTTAGCCAGCGTCTGTTCCGGCTTGAAGGTCAGCCTCTGGGATGTGGCAAAAAGAAAGGAACGTGCACTACTGGAAAGTGACCTGGGCAGGATTTGCAGCGTGGCGTTTGCGCCTGACGGGAAAACGCTAGCTGTTGGCCATTATAATAATGATGCAAAGACAGGCCCGAGCGGAGGCATCTCCTTGTGGGACGTAGCGAACGGCCAAGGCAAAGACGTGATACAAGCCACCTTCCAAACTGGCGTTTCACGCCTTGCATTCTCACCGGACGGAAAGACATTGGCCGCCGTGGAACGGTCCAAGGTAGAATTCAAGGAAGGAATGTACACGCGGATTGCCCTCCGAAATGTGGCCGACGGCAAAATCAAATGGGCGATGGATGATGATTACGGAATCGGTCTGACCTTTTCACCAGATGGCAAGACCGTCATCGCCAGCACCATGCTCTATGAGGGGAATAAATGGCTGGGGAGCAAGGTGCGGCGCTGGGACGCGGCGACGGGCAAAGAGCTTTCCTCGCTAAGCAATCTCGCGAGTAAAAATCCATGCAACGCCCTGGCGTTTGCTCCAGACGGCCGCACACTCGCCGGAGCGGACTGCGAAGGCAACATCACCCTCTGGGACCCGGCGTCGGCCAATGTGCGGGCCACCATCAAGCAGGAGAACAAGCGGCGCATCACGTCGCTGGCCTTCGCACCGGATGGCAAGACGCTGGCCGCAGCCATCGCGGATCCTCCCGGCCGCGACCACGAGCCGGGCTTGGTCGTCTTGTTTGATGCGGCGTCAGGCGAGCGCCGGCTCACGTTGACCGGTCACACCAATGCGGTTTTGTCGGTAGCCTTCAGTCCCGACGGCAAGCTGCTCGCCTCGGGCAGCTCGGACCGCACCGTGCGCCTGTGGGACATGACCGCCGAGGCAGCCAGCGTGCGTTAATCGGCACTGCTTTCGCGGTATGAGTAGACGGTAGTTTGACCCTCCAAAGGATCCGCAATGTACACCTTCTAACTCTTCGCGTCCTGCAAAGATTATTTCATCCGGCTTTGAGGAAAAGCTTGGTGGGAATGCAGTTAATCACGAAAGCACGAAAGACGACAACACGAAAAAGAAGCGAGGAAGGACTATAGGGCATGAATTTGAAGCTTTGTCCGGCAGAATCCTGGGAGCAGCCGTGTCGGCCTGCTCTTGAATTTCAACTCCCCAACGCTAGTGGTCAAACGTGTGGTCCTTTGACTCGGGAGGTTTTTTCGTGGTTTCGTTTTTCGTTCTTTCGTGATTCGTATGGGTTGGTTGCGGCCCAGCCGCGCTAGGAAAGCATGGCGCCCAACCAATTGACCAAGTTATTTTTGCGCAGTCCCTAAAGGCCAGCGTCAGCTGTGTAATTCAATCTTCCAATTCACCAGCCGAGCGCTCTCACGTCTTTGCAGTTGTTGGGCTGTTTCCGCGTACACTTTTCTTCCGGAACATAGCGACAATTGATGTCAAACCCACTCCAGCGAGCAGCAAACTGGAAGGCTCCGGCGCATGAGATCCGCCGCCTCCACTCCCAGTTCCGTTTCCTCCACCGCCGTTTGTCCTGCAGTAGCCACGGAAATTGGTCGCGATTGAGACTTGAGCATCAAATTCGCCGGCCGCGGTCGGCGAAGGAGGAATGAATTTGTCGAGAAATACAGTGTAGAGATGACTGCCCAGGAGCAAAACCTGAGTCGTCTTTCCGGTGAACGTGTTGAGGATATTGGCCTGTGAAGAGGAGAAGCTTCCGCTTAAAAGCCCGGTGAAAGTCAGCTTTCCTGATTTTTGGGAAGCGCCGTCAGTCAAAGATAAGTCAAGGCTGTAGGGCTTGTTAGTGAGTTTGTCAGGCATTCCAGCGGGCGCGGCTGAAAACAGTTGGAGCTGGGGCCCCTTTATCTCCAGGGATCCTTGTCCGTGGCCGGGCTGAGGATCGAGCAAGAAAACACCGCCAGTCCCGCCCGCATCGGCAGGGACTGTCGTCGGGCTACCCGACCAGTTGAACGACCAAGTAATCAGATCGGCTCGGGCGGCAGCAGGACCCAAAAGGTATAGCCCGAGCACTGTTCCCACTACGGAAATTGACATCTTTGTCATGTTATGTGCCTTCCTGGTCCGTGCTTGTGCCCTCGGTGAATCAGACATTGATTCGCGATGGCAGGCGCGACGGCAATTGAGCATCGCAAAGAAGTGAATCGCAAGAAGCAGGAGATTCTTCTACATCGAAGAAAACAGATATATCGAGATGACAGAACCAGTCAATCGGAGTCTTCGGGCCAAAAAGAAGCTATTTCGAAGTCCTACTCATCATTGAAAGAGAGAAAAACACAGTTTGGGTCGTTTAGTGCCGACCATGCCCCCTCACCCCCGACCCTTCTCCCCCGAGTACAGGGGAGAGGGGAGATCAGTCCAGGGTCGGGCTCTTTTGTTGATTACGTGCGATTTTTCGGGGAGTTTTACCTCCCCGCGCGCACCGTTTGGCGTTAATGGGCCATGCCGCCCGCGCCGCTCGGCGGCTCGCGATGGCCGTAAAAACTATAGAGCACCGGCATTAAATAGCGGTTGAGCAGCAAGGTCATGATCATGCCGCCAACCACCACGATGGCGAGCGGACGTTGCGTCTGAGCGCCGATGCGCGTGGACAAGGCGGCGGGAAGCAAGCCCAAAATCGCCGTCAACACCGTCATCATCATGGGCCGCACGCGCTTGGCGGCGCCCTGCATGATTGCCTCGTCCAACGGCACGCCTTTGAACCGGAGCTGGTTGAAGTACGATACCGATAATAGACCATCCATAATCGCCACGCCGAAGATTGAAATGAAGCCGACCGCAGCGGAAATGCTGAAATTAGTGTCGGTCAGTAGGAGAGCCCAGATCCCCCCTAGAGACAGGGCGACCACGTTAGAAAGGACCAGAAACGCGTCGAGCAAGGATTGGAAGGCGAAATAAAGAAGTCCAAAGATTAAACCGAGCGACATGGGAACAATTAGAAGCAAGCGGGCCTCGGCCTCCTCCATCTCCTGAAACTCACCGCTCCACTCGGCTGTATACCCTCCGACAAATAGATCCTCGGTCTTTTCCTTGGCCTCGGCCACGGCCCCTCCAAGATCTCGTCCCCGAACACTGAATTTCACGGCAATGAGCCGATGGCCCTGCTCGCGATAAATTGTCGAGGCGCCGGGTCTTTCGAAAGAACCATAGGGATCCGGCGACCCATCGTCGGCCAGAGGCGAAACGAGATCGCGCAACCGGACGCGCGGCGTGTTGCTGATAGGATTCGAGGTTGTGATGAGGCTGCCAATAAGAGACGGCATTGTTACGTTGCTTCCTATCGCCGAAATAGTGTTGGCAACCCCGGCCGCCTGCGCAACTTGATTGTTGCTAATGTCCACGGGAATATCCAAGATGGCGGTTACATTGCTGCGACGCCAACCGGGCCAGCGTATGGACACATCGAAGAGCTTTTCCCCTTCAATCATGGTAGTCAAGGGCTTGGCGGCCAAGGCGCTTTGAATGACATTATGAATATCCGCCTGCTGGACCCCCCACCGGGCACACTTGGCGGGGTCAATGCGGAATTCCAGGTTGGATTGACCCATGATGCTGAATACGCCGACGTTTTCAATTCCCTTGATGTCCGCGATGCGGTTTTTTACCTCATCCGCCAGCTGGTCGAGTTTGACGAGGTCGTGACCGAAAATCTTGATGGAGTTATCGCCTTTGACCCCCGAAAGAGCCTCCATGACGTTATCACGAATATTCTGCGAGAAATTCCAATCGGCGCCGGGGAACTTAGCGGCAAGTTCCTGATTCATTTGGTCCACGATTTCCGCTTTCGTGCGGGCCCGCTTGGCGCCGAACCACCTTCGCCAGCCTTGTTGTTCGACGACCGGCTCCCAGCGCTTTTCCGGCCGCATGGGCACGAACATCTCCATGTTGTAAAAGCCGGTGGGATCCGTGCCGTCGTCAGGCCGACCCAGTTGAACCATTACCGTTTCCACCTCAGGATAAGACCGAATAACGGCACGCACTCGGTCGGCGGTTTCAGCCACCCTTTCCAAAGAAGCATTGAGAGGAAAGGTGCCCCGAATCCACAAGTTGCCTTCTTCCAGTTCGGGCATAAACTCCCGTCCCAATCGCGGAAGGGCGTAGACCGCCGTGGCCGCCATGATGATCCCAAAGAGACCCAGGGTCAGCCATCGATGTCTGAGGCACCGGTCCAGTTGACGCAGGTAGCTTCCTTTCAACCATCGAACCAGGGCATTGTCATCAGCCGGCCGCAGATTCTTGAAGCCGAACGTGCAAATGACTGGGGCCAAGGTTAATGCTAAAAGAAGCGCGCCTCCCAGCGCAAAAGCATAAGTGTCGGCCATGGGACCAAAGATTTGCCCCTCGGGACCCTGCATGGTGAACAGAGGAATGAAGGCGCAAACCATGATGGCCGTGGAAAAGAACAGCGCTCGCTCCACCTCGCGACAAGCCCGTAGGATGCGCTGTTTGAGAGGCAATTCAGCATTCTCGCCGGCGCTAACATGACGGAAAATGTTCTCCACCATGATGACGGAGGAATCGACGATAATCCCGAAATCGACTGCTCCGATTGACAACAAGTTGGCCGACTTACCACGCAAGAACAGCATGGCAAAGGCGAAGAGCAAGGCCAAGGGGACGTTGATGGCCACGATCAAGGCACTGCGAATGTTGCTCAGAAACATAAGCAGGACCAAACTAACGAGGACCATGCCTACGATGAGGTTTTCCTGTACGGTTTCGGTAGTGACATTAATGAGGTCGGTGCGATCGTAATAAGGCTCAATTTTGACTCCCGGAAGCATGCGGCTTGACGAATTAAGCTCGGCAACCTTGGCCTCGACCGCCTTCAAAACGGGCAGCGAATCCTCGCCTTTGCGCAGCAAGACAACGCATTGCACTTTTTCATCTTCATCTCGCCAGACGACCTTGCCCGAGGCATCCACCACCCGGATGATTTGGCTTCCCAAGCGCTCTTCCCGCGGAACGCTCAGGCCTACGCGGCCCAGGCGAGTTTGGTTACTGACGACCACGCCTTCCTGATCTCCGGGTCTGCCCGGTGATCTCAGAATGGGACCGCCCTCGACAATATCGTCCACCAAGACGGGAATGTTGTTGACCGAGGTGATGACGAGTTGGCGTATTTCCCTAAGGCGCCGCTCTTCCTCGTCGCGCAGGACGGCAGCGGCCTTCTTGGCGATCCGCCGCTGCTGGGCCTCACGGAGCTTAAGAACTTCCGGATTCCCCTCTTTTTCAGCCTCCGCCAATTTCGCCGCGGCGGCGGGATCGGGATCCTTTGTTCCCAATACTTTGAGAACCGGGTCTTGACCGCCGCCAATTAGGCCGACGCAACGCACCGTAAGGGCAATGTGCCCCTGGATGACATAGGCGCCGCCGACCGTGGCATTGCTGTTGGTCAGAGTATTTTGCAATTGAGCCAAAGTAATCCCATAGAGACGGAGCCGATCGGGATCGGGATGGACTTCGTAGCGGCGAATGGCGCCGCCGCTGCTGGTCACATCGATGATGCCCGGAACGCGGCGAAACTGCCGCTCCAGCACCCAGTCCTGAAGAGCCTTAAGATCATTGAGCGTGTAAATATCCCTGCCGGCTTCGTCCTTCGGGCATTTGAGGCTGTAGCGGTAGATTTCTCCGGTAGGCGTCTCCGGGGAAAGTTGCGGTGACACTCCTTGAGGCAACTGCTGCGTGAATTGCAGTCGATTGATCACTTCTTGCCGAGCTTTTTCAAAGTCAAGACCATAATCAAATTGACAGCGGAGGTGAGAAAGACCGAACAGGGATTTGGAGCGGAGGTACTTGAGCTTGGGCATGCCGGCCAGAGTGACTTCGAGGGGAATCGTGACCTGGCGTTCGACTTCCTCCGCCGAAGCACCCGGGTATTGAGCGACCACCTCGATAATGGCCGGCGCGGGGTCGGGATAGGCCTCGACATTGACCTTAATAAAGGAGTAGACGCCAAATAGTACGAGGGCCAAGGAGGCCATAATCACGATGAGGCGATTATCCAGCGCCCATTCAATGAGCTTGCGAACCATGATGCAACTACCTCCATCCAGCAAATCAGACAAACACTCAGAGCCGCGACCGTAAGGAAGCGGCCTACGCTTCCTTACGGTCGTGGCTCTGACATTCGGTCTAGTAAAAGAAGCGGCCTACGCTTCCTTACGGTCGCGGCTCTGACATTCGGTCTAGTAAAGGAAGCGGCCTGCGCTCCCTTACGGTCGCGGCTCTGACATTCGGTCTACGATCACGGACTTTTGCGAACTTTGGACTGTTCGTCTTCCAAAGCCGCCTTCAGTTCCAATGTGCCGGATGCCAAGACGCGCTCGCCGGGAAGGAGCGGTCGAAGCGGCAAAAGACCCTGGTCCCTATCTTCCTTGCTTCCTTTCTGATCCTCTTCGTCGATTTCGCTTTTTACCCAGGCGACCTTGTCAAGGTGGTTGATCACCTTGACGCGGCGAAGCGTGTAACGCGCTTTGCTGGGATCGGGTTGAACGAAGAGCACAGTCTGTTTGCCCTGCGTAACCAGAGCGGTTTCAGGGACCTCAACCACATCTTTTGGCGGCGGCAGATTAATCGTGGCCGTAACGTACTGACCGCCGCGAAGCAAACCCTTGGGATTCTCGATGTGGCCCTTGACGACCGCGGTGTGCTGATTGGGATCAATAATGTAACTGATATCGTCTATCGGCGTCTCGATGCCTTTGTTTGAATCCGCGCCCACGGTGCGAATTGTCCAATGGCGTTGATCATCGCTCAGAGACTGAAGGGTTGGCAGATCATCCTCATGGGCATTGGCCGTGACGAGCAAGCGCCCCACCTGGCCAATGATAAAGAGGTTGGCCGTGTTGTCGGTGATGACGGTGCCTTGGGAAATATTGCGCTCCAAGATGAGGCCGTCGCCGGGGGTGCGGAGTTCGACGCGGGGCCAGGCTTTTTGCTTTTCGCGGCTCAGGGCATCACGCTGGCCTTTGTGCTGGCCGAGCCGCTTGGCCTCCTCGCGCACCGCCTCGACGTCCTGATCGGGAATGCGCCAGGCGCGCAGGGTGCTTTCCGCGCGATCGATCGCGTTCTCGTCCGCCCGGACGTTACGCAGTGCATTGAGGTAAAACACTTCCGGTACATTGCCGCGTAATTTCTCTGCTCTTTCCAAAACATCTTTATCCAATTCCAGTTGAACCAGGGCGTCTACCAGGTCGTTCTTTTTCGCCCCGACATCGACGCTCCACAGCACGGCCAATAGAGTCGGGTCGCCGTTCGGTTCTTTTTTCCAAACTTTGTCTCCTGATCGCAATTCGCGCGTGCTGGTTGTTCCTTCCGGCGCCACCGTCGTCCCAACATCGATAACCTCGGCCGGCGCGAAACGAATGCGGATCGGCGTCAACCGCGTCGTATCCAGGAGCGTGGAGCCGGGCAGGACCAACGGCCGCGACCGCGTGGGCGGCTGAGCGATGGCTACGTTTTCCTTGCCGTCTTTCAGAATGCCCAGAGCTTGCTGGGTTTCCTTGGGGACCTCCAAGGTGTTTTCCATGCCCTTGACCAATTCCACTTTCGGCGGCGGCTCGGCATGGATGTCGCGTATCGTCTCGGCCGATGCCAAGCCGGGGACATTGATTATCCCGGTAAAGAAAGCTCCTGTCCCGGTCAGTGCGATAAGAGCCAAAACAACCATTGCCACGCTGACCCATTTGAACCTCTTTCGAGTCCCCGCGGGAGGCATGGCATTCTGTTGTTGTGCCGGGAGTGAGGTTAATGCCGCCGGTTGGACGCCTTGCAGGATGGGAGTACGTTCTTCCTTGAGGGGCAAGGGGGCGCTGGCGACTTTGGCGCTACTCTCCTCCATGCTTGCATCCACCGCCTGACGCAGTTCTTGCAGGTTGAGCGGCTTGGTTAAGATGCGAGTGAAATGGCCGGCCATCTCCGGATGATCGCGCAGACGGAGCGGGTAGGCGGTCATGAGGATCAGCGGAACGTCCGCATGGCTGGAACGCATGCTCTTTGCCAGTTCGACGCCATCGACGTCCGGAAGGCAAAGATCGACAAGGGCCAGTTGCGGCGGATGCTGGTCAGCGAGTTGAAGCGCCTGGGCCGCATTCGTGGCTCGGAGAACGGTCCGGCCTTCGCGGGTGAGCACGCGCGCCAAGACTTGGCCGAGGACTTCATCATCGTCAACAACCAGAATAGTCGGATTTTTGCCGTTAGCTGCCATGGTGGAAGGCTCCGTTGAATCAATGGCGAGAATCAATGGCGAGCCCGGTTGCGTGAGCGCCGGGAGTACTCCCGGCGCTCACGCAACCGGGCTCGCCGACGCAACTGTGGTCGCTTATTGATAGATCCAGATACAAGGCATTCTTGGTGCCGCATTTTGCAAGGAAGGTCCTCCAAATGCTTAACCGCTGTCCCTGCAGAGACTTAGAGAAACGCGCATAAAAAAAGCCCAAAATATGCACACCAAATGCTGTTGGCGACCTGGTCGCCTGGCGAGCAGGCTGATCGTCTAGCGATCACATTGAACGGCCTTGATTGACTCTCGGGTGGTCGCTATGGAAGGCGTCTCTGTTGGATGATTGCGCGAACAGGCTTGTCGCAAGGAAGGAGCAAGTTATGAAGCGTACGATTCGTTTCCTTCCCTTGTATGTTGTTTTGGCAGAACTGTTTTTGGCGGGCATAAGCCGATCCGAGCCACCGCTGCCGGCCGTTCCCGTGCCGGTCGTACCAGTAGACCCGCCGCCTCAGGAGCCAGTTCTTGTGCCTGCGCTGCCGGGAGGGCCGTATTCGGGTCCGCCAACCCAGGTCTCGGAGGTTCCCTTCGCTGGACAAAACCCCCTATTTGATAAGCGAGATGTCCCACACGAAGGGCTGTTTGCGACCCTAGAAGCCAGCATTGTCGGGGCGCACGTCAAGAATCGACTCGTCAACACGGTGCAAATTGGAGACGTTCTCACGGACACAGTGCACTTACCCAGCGCGGAGCTAGACGGAACAGTTTCGCCGCGCTTCGAACTGGGCTATCGACTGCCCGAAAACTATGGCGAGTTTCTGGTTGCGTACCGGTTCCTGATCGCCGACGGCGTCGCCCATGCTTTCACCGATCTGGGCCCGGCGCGGTTGAAAAGCCGTATCAATCTAAATGAAATCGATCTCGACTACGTAAGCCGGGATTTCAGCCTGGCGCAAAACTACGACCTGCGCTGGAGGTTGGGCAGCCGTCTGGCGGGGGTGTTTTTTGATTCCCGCCTCGACGTGGCGGCGCCGCCCAACGATTTTGGCGTGGGAGCGGCCACGGAAAGAGTCAGCAATAATTTCCTGGGCGCTGGACCGCACTTCGGCCTGGACCTAGCGCGCCGACTGGATGTGCCGGGCGCCTCGATCTTTACGCGCGTCGATGGAGCGGTCGCCGTCGGCCGAATTCGCCAGGGATTCGACGAGACCTTTACTTTTGCCGGGGATGGCACATCTATTGGCGGAGCGACAACCGTTAGCAAAACGCAGGCCGTGCCGATGTTGGGCGTGCAATTCGGCGTGGCCTGGTCGCCGTTTGGTTGCAAGTATGCGACGTACTCGGTGGGTTACGAGTTCGAACAATGGTGGAATGTCGGACGCGCGCAAGGCTCCGTGGCGGATTTGAGTTTTCAGGGCGTCTTCTTGCGGGCCGAGTTTAGTTTCTAATGCCGTCGGTTTCCGGATTGTAAGCCCGCAGCCACTGGATAATCTCGATGCGATTGCCGTCTGGATCTTGAATGAAGAAACGGTCCGCGCCGGGAATGGGCGTGGTTTCCTGAATCGAGATCTCATGATCGTGGAAATGAGCCCGAGCGGCCGCGATATCGGCTACGCGCAGGGCGAAATGCCGGGCGCTGATCGTATCCGGCCTATCCTTGAGCAATAAGTGCAAGTGCTGATTGCCGAGATCGTACCAGAGGACGACGAAATCAAAAGTGCGCGGGCGGGGAATCTCCTTGAGGCCCAGGATGTCGTGATAAAAACGGCGGCTTCGCTCGACATCGGCAATGATCACCGAACAGTGATCGATCGCTTTAACGGTCAACGTCATGGCTCGCCCCCTCACCCCAACCCCTCTCCCCCGAGTACAGGGGAGAGGGGCCACGTTGCCTCTCTCTCCCGAGTACTGGGGAGAGGGGGCCACGTGGCCTCTCTCCCCCGAATACAGGGGAGAGGGGCCACGTGCCAACAAAAAAAGCGCGAAACCCAAAGTGAGTTCGCGCTTAGCAATTATTGTCGTCGGGGAGACGCGCGTCAATTCAAGAGAAGCGGCAGGTATTCGCCCTGGGCGTCGAGCATGGTGCCCCAGACAGTGTGCGAACCTTGATGTTCGGCTGGACCAAAGGTTACTGTACCGCCCGTCTCCAGGACCAAATCTTCAATCGATTCAATGGCCTCCACAAAGCGTTCCGTCGTGAGGTTCCTTCCCGTTTTTTCAAGAGCCATTACGAACACACGGGCGGCCGTATAGCCTTCGAGAGAGATGAAGCCCAGTGGTTGTTCCGGCGAATATTTCCGCATGCAGTCTTCGTAATCGTGCCTGCTGGTGGCGATGTATTTGTAGTGCGGCACCACCTGCGCGACGATCACGCCTTCGGCATACTTGAGGCCGATGGTCTTGAATTCGTTGGCCAGTGCGCCGCTGTTGACGAACGAGACCGAGGCAAAGAATACGTTTACGTTCTCGTCCTTCAGCAGTTTGATGAATTTGGCCGCCGGCTTGTAGGCCGGCACCATGACAATCGCCTTGATGCGATTTTTGAAACGCAGGATCTCCCGGACAGCCGCCTCCACGTTGACCGTATTGCGCTCGTAGCCGACGCGCAGGATTTTCTTCGAGTCGCCGCCCAACTGTTCGACGATCTTGAGCACGCCTTGAAAGCCCGAGTCGCCATAAGCATCATTTTGGGCAAAGACGGCAATCTGATCGAGCGGCGTCTTTTTCACTTTGGCGAGGAATTTGACGATGGCCGCTGTCTCTTCCTCATAACTGGCGCGGTAATTGAAAACGTAGCGATCGGGAGGGGTCAGACGAAGCAGCCCGGCGCCGGTATAGGCGCCGAAGAAAACCCTTTTCCGCTCCACGGAGAAGGGAACGGCCACCTTGGCGGGAGGCGTGCCGACATTGCCGATGGTCGCAAATACTTTTTGGTTATCGAGCAAATCGTGCATGTTATCAAGACAGCGGTTGGGCTCGTAGCCGTCGTCGAGCGAGACCAGGCGAAGCTTGCGGCCCTGAACGCCGCCCTTATCATTGACATCTTGAAAACAGGCTTCAATGCCCGCGCGCATGCCGAGACCGAGTTCCGCCGACGGCCCGGTGAAGGCGGCGCTCATACCCAGAAGGACCTCCTTGTCAGTTATGCCGATTTCAGGAGTGATTGCTTCGGCGGCCGCTTTGTCTTCGTTGCCTTTCGAAGCGAATAGCTGCCAGCCGCCGATCCCGGCCGCGGCCGTGATTACGAACAGAGCGGCGGCCAGGACGGCGACTTTGCTGCCGTCCGCGCCTTTGGCCTCGGAAGCTATCCTGACAAACTTGGCTAGACCTTCTTCGCGCCAGACCTTTATGGTCGTCGCATCCCCGGCGTCAATGGGCATGCCTATGGCGTTGACGGGATGGGCGTGTTGCTTTTGGACTTTTTTCCAGTTCTCTTTCACCCGGGGATCTAGCGACGACATGGATCAGTTAACTCCGTAAGAGGATGAGGGGCCGCCATCTGCGAGTAATCGACTGATTAAAACAGCTAAGCCCCGCGCCGGCGAAGGTTCTCGGCGCGGGCGATTTTTTCATTTGCCGGTGTCAAAATTACCGGAATGGCAAACTTTACAAGATCTTCCTGAGACAACGCAGGAACTATAGCATCGAATAGATTCACTAGCCTCAAGGGAACGAATTTTTGCGTTGAAGTTCAAACGTTTGGCGTGCCAAGTGCTGGGAAATAGATCGCAGAGGCCGTTTGCGGCTTTGCGCCCATGGCGGTGTTGTTCCCGTGCTAATGGATCGATAAACTGCCCAAGGTGCACGGCCTGACCCCCGGATCGGAGAATTGGTCATGCGACGCTTACTGTTGCTCCTTCCCTTGGTATTTCTCATTCCCGATCGGCAGACGAGCAATTCGCCGTCGGAAACGATCAAGTTCAATGACGATCCGAAGGTTAAGCTGGTCGAGCCCGACGAAATGGAGAAGCTGGCCAAGAGCGACCCGGTCGGCTTTATCGAGAATTGCCTGCGCCGCTACAAACGCGAAGTGAAAGGCTACACGCTGACCTTCGAGAAGCAGGAACGCATTAACAAGAAATTGCAGCCGACCGAGGTGATCGCGGCCACTTACCGCCAGGAGCCGTTTAGCGTGCTTATGCGCTGGGAAAAAGGCGCTCGCCTGGCCGATGCGATTCTTTATGTCGAAGGGCAGAACCAAGAAAAGGTTGACGGCGAGATGAAGAGCATGCTGCTTGTTCATCCCTCGGGCGTGGCCGGCCGGCTTATTCCATTCGTCAAACGCGACCCCGAAGGCAAGGAAGCGCTGCAATCGAGTCGGTACACCATCAAAGGCTTCGGGCTCGAACAGGGCATGCTGCTCACCTGGAACAGCTGGAAGAATGCTCGGAAAGAAGGCGAGCTGCATATCGACTATCTAGGGGTCGTCAATGTCAAGGAAGCCGGCGACAGGCCCTGTTATAAGGTTCGCCGCACCGGGTACAAACAGCCGGAGGATGACGGCATAACGGAGTTGACCATCTACGTTGACAAGGAGACCTGGCTGCAGGTCGGGTCCGAATTGAAGGGCAAAGAGAACCAGTGGATTGCCAAGTATTATTTCCGCGACATCCGAATCAATCCAGAACTCAAGGACGACATGTTCAAGTCGGAGGCCTTGAAAAAATGATCATCCAATGAAGGGCGCCCCAAGTGCGGAAAATGGTTCCTTGACAATCGAACCTGTACTTGCCTACATTCAATACGGGCAAGCATCAAGGCTAATGCGATTGTTGAGATTACCATGTCCGCCGGTTCGTCCAAAGTTCTTGGTGTTCGCTTCGCCAGGGCTACCGTCCATTCACCTCATTCAAGACCGGTCTTTCACATCGGTTTTAGCTGACTTCGCGGTTTCTAGTGTCGGCGTGACCGGGCCTTTTCTCTCCGTAATCCGCACGCTCATTCGCTATTGATTTGCCGGCCTCGCGGGGGGCGAAGCACCGCCCGTATACTTCTTCGAAACACCCAATCTTCTTCGCACGTGGAGCAGTCCTATGTTGCCAACTGGTCGAAATGTGATGCATCTAATTATCGGCTTGCTTTGCATGGTGCTTACGGCCGAAGCACGTGCGTCCGAGCCAGCCCGGGATGTTGAGAAACCAAAGGAGAAGGGCAAGAGCCGCACTTTCGAATTCACTTACGCGGCCACGGTGACCGGGCTCCCAACCGAAAAAACCGCCCGCATCTGGCTGCCCGTGCCGCAAACCACCAACGACCAGGAAGTGGAAATCGTCTCGAAAGACCTGCCGCCTGATGCCAAGATCGAAAAGGAATCGAAGTACGGCAACAAAATCCTTTACCTTGAAGCCAAAGCGGACAAGGACGGCTCGATTCCCTTGAAAGTTACGTATCGCATCAAACGTCTTGAAGTCGTTGGCAAGAAAAAGAAGCCGCTCGATGACAGCGATCGGTTGGCCATGTTTCTCCAGCCCGATTCCAAGGTGCCGATCGACGGCAAACCGCTTGAGCTGATCAAAGGCAAGGAACTGCCGATGAATCAGGAGGCAGCCGCCCACGTGCTTTACGATGTGGTCCGGAACCACATGCGCTATAGCAAGGAAGGCACGGGCTGGGGGCAGGGCGATTCGGTGTGGGCGTGTGACAGCAAATACGGCAATTGCACCGACTTTCATAGCCTGTTTATTAGCCTGGCCCGCTCCCAAAAGATCCCGGCCAAGTTCGAGATCGGCTTTCCGTTGCCCGAAAAGCGCGGCGCGGGCGAAATCCCCGGCTACCACTGCTGGGCCTTCTTCAAACCCAAGGATGAGAGCTGGATCCCGGTGGACATCTCGGAAGCCTGGAAGAATCCCAAAATGCAGGATTACTATTTCGGCAACCTGACCGAAGACCGCGTCACCTTCAGCACCGGCCGCGATATCGATCTGGTTCCCAAGCAAGACGGCAAACCGCTCAACTTCTTCATCTATCCCTATGTTGAGGTAGATGGGAAGCCGTATGCTGCGGACAAGATTCAGAAGAAGTTCAATTATGAAGATGTGAAGCAATGATCCAGATTATTCAGAGCCGCGACCGTAAGGGAGCGTGGCATCGCTCCCTTACGGTCGCGGCTCTGAGTGTTTCTCGTTCTCCTGTTGGCTGGTTGTTTCACTTCGGGTAAACTCCCGGACGGCAAGCAAATCCTGCTCGGCAGACATCAGGAGCGATTTCGCATGGATGCGAACGGCCAACCGCGCGTGGCGCTAGTGCATGATTGGCTGACCGGCATGCGCGGCGGCGAAAAGTGCCTGGAGGTGCTTTGCCGGCGCTGGCCCCAGGCGTGCCTTTTTACCCTGTTGCATCGCCGGGGCTCTGTCACGGAACCGATCGAGCGCCTGCTTCCTCGCTGCAGTCCTTTGCAACTATTGCCCCAGGTCGAGCGTTACTACCGCTATCTTCTGCCGCTGATGCCCGCGGCGGCGGCAACCTGGCGGGTTCCCAATGTCGATATCGTTGTCAGCTTCAGCCATTGCGTTGCCAAGGCTGTTCGGCCGCCGGGTGGCGTACCGCATGTTTGTTATTGTTTCACACCCATGCGCTATGCCTGGCACATGCGCGAAGCCTATTTCGGGGGCGGCAGACCAGAAGGGGTCAAGGCTCGGGCGCTGGATGCCCTTTTACAAGCTCTGCGCGATTGGGATCGGCGCACGGCCGCGCGTGTTACGCACTTTATTGCCATCAGCAAAACCGTTCGACGGCGGATCGCGGAGTGTTACCAGCGGCCGAGCGAAGTAATTTATCCGCCCGTGGATACGGACTTTTACTGTCCCGCCCCGTTGCCGCGCGAGAATTACTATCTCGCCGTGTCGGCGTTCGCTCCTTACAAACGACTCGATTTAGCCATCGAAGCATGCAATCGGCTGAAGCGCCGTCTCATTGTCATCGGAACGGGACAAAACCAGAACCGTTTGCAGGCGCTGGCCGGCCCAACAGTCCAGTTCCTCGGTTGGCAGCCCGATGTCACAATTCGAGATCATTTTCGCCGGTGTCGCGCTCTTTTGTTTCCAGGTGAAGAGGATTTCGGCATCGTGCCCGTGGAAGCCCAAGCTTGTGGCGCTCCGGTTATCGCTTACGGACGGGGTGGCGCTACCGAAACGGTCGTCCCACCAGCGGGTCAGCGCGAGCCGACGGGTCTCTGGTTTGGCGAGCAAAATACGGAATGCTTGATTGATGCCATGCTGGATTTAGAGAAGCATATCGGCGATTTTGCGCCGAATGCTTCCCGACGCCAGGCAGTCCGCTTCCAACAACAGCGATTTGCAAGGGAACTATTTGCCTACTTAGACGAGGTAATTGACCCCGCAACTAGGTTAGAGCAACAAGCTGCTTAGGGATCGCGCAAGAATAAGTTGAATAATGACGGTTCGCTGTCAACACACAAGCCCGAATCGCCATTTTAGAAGTTGCGCGTTCGAATAACGCATTAATTGACCCTGAAAGGGTCTGAACAAATCAGCCCAGGGCAACGCCCTGGGGCCAAGGGCAACCGAATTACCCAAGCCCTGAAAGGGCGTAACTACAGAGACTTGTCCGACGTGCGCCCATCGTTTCGGTGAGTTTAGCTACTCTCGGATCAATCACTCTAGGCATCCCTTGTTGTCCGGCCCTTTCAGGGCTAAGGAGAATCGTGTTGGCTTTCAATTCCCAGGGCGTTGCCCTGGGCTGATTTGTTGCGGCCCTTTCAGGGCAAAGATCGCAAGGTTGGAAGGCAACGCCAAATAAAAAAAGCCCACGGGCCGTAACCAGTGGGCTTGTATGCCGTTACACTAGATTCTTTCGAGAATATGCTTATCGACCGCAAACCGGAACTCGTACAGTCGTCTGGTAGGGCACCATCTCGCAATAGGACTCTTTGCGCATGACGGTTTCCGGCTTGACTTCGCAAACTACCTTTCGAACCTCGTAGTTCTGCTCTTGGGGCTTGTAGGAGCAGACGCGAACCGTTTGCTCGACCTGGTGAGGGACGCGCTCGCAGACCGTGCGGCGAGTCTCGTAGGTTCGTTCAACCGGCTTGTAGTTGCAAACCCGTACCGTCTGTTCAACTTGGCGCGGCACACGATCACAGACCGTGCGGCGGGTTTCGTAGGTTCGTTCGACCGGCTTATAGTTGCACACGCGGACCGTTTGCTCGACTTGCTTCGGTACGCGCTCGCAGACCACCCGTTTCGTTTCATAAGTCCGTTCGACCGGTTTGTAATTGCAAACCCGAACCGTTTGTTCGACTTGCCGAGGCACCCGTTCGCAGACCGTGCGGCGTGTCTCGTACGTTCTTTCGACCGGCTTGTAATTGCAGACGCGGACCGTCTGTTCGACCTTTTTTGGCACGCGCTCGCAAACAATCCGCTTGGTCTCGTAAGTGCGTTCAACCGGCTTGTAATTGCAGACGCGGACCGTTTGCTCAACCTGGCTGGGGACACAGTCGTAGACGACGCATTTTACTTTTTCGACGACCGGCTGAAGACGGCAGACCGTGTAGCAACAGCCCGTGCAGGGGTCAACCATGGTCACCTGAACCCGCTGGCAATGGGTTACTTCCCGCTCAATTTCGCGCGGCACGCGGTTGTACACGGTGCGCATCTGCTTGACGTTCTTGTACTCGGGGACCATTTCGACAGCTTTGTGGGTCTCGCGAATCACGCGGGGGACCGATTCGTAGACCGTGCAGGTCTGCTTGACGTTCTTATATTCGGGGACCATCTCCACGGCTTTGTGGGTTTCGCGAATCTCGCGGGGAACTGAATCGTAGACCGTGTAAGTCTGCTTGACGTTCTTGTACTCGGGGACCATCTCGACGGCTTTGTGGGTCTCGCGAATCTCACGGGGGACCGATTCGTAGACCGTGCAGGTTTGCTTGACGTTCTTATACTCGGGGACCATCTCGACGGCTTTGTGGGTCTCGCGAATCTCGCGGGGGACTGAATCGTAGACCGTGTAAGTCTGCTTGACGTTCTTATACTCGGGTACCATCTCGACGGCCTTGTGGGTTTCGCGAATCTCGCGGGGCACCGTTTCGTAGACCGTGCAGGTCCGCTTTTCATTGCGGTACTCAGGCACCATGACGGTGCGTTTTTCCTTGGTTACGACTTCCCTGGGTACAACTCGGAAGACCGTGGTGGGAACCTCGCGTTCCCTGTAAACAGGCCGGTAGCAGGTTACCACTTTCTCCACCATCTCCACTGGCGGCGCGGCAAGGCAGCATATGGCACCTACATGGTGACACGCCTGCGTCGGAACCGCTGCTCCAAGTAAGCTAAGCAGCGTCAAGGCGGGCACAGACCACTTCATTGCTAGACCTCCCAAGGTTGTCAAAATAGTCAAAACAGTCAGTATGGGTAAGTTATGCGCATAAATGGGAAAAAGTCTACCTGTCTGCTTTCGAGAACGCGGATTTTCCCCAAAGATTCGCGCGAGCCAGGAGAAGTTGCCACTTCGTTTTGAAAACACTAGCAAACTCCGCGCCGGTCACTTAAACTGACCGCGTCGTTGTCTGCCTGCTGTTCTTTGCACCTGAATAGAAGGAGCACCTCGATGAATCGACGTGAATTACTACGCCGCGCCGGCGCTGCCGCGGCGGTCTTGGGCGTGTCACACTTATCCGGAACAGTGCCGTTTGGCTGGGCCGCTCCCGCGGAAAGAGCTGGAAAATCGGGAAAGCGGAAGCTACTCGTCTTCACACGGTCGCAAACCTTCGAGCATCCTTGCTTGAAACGTGAGGCCCCCGACAAACTTTCTCTTCTGGAGCGGATCGTCACCAGCCTCGGCGAAAAACACGGCTTCGAAGCTACCTGTACCAAGGATGGCCGCGTGTTTATTAAGGATGAACTGGCCAAATACGATGCTTTCCTGTTCGAGACCACAGGCGACCTGACCAAAGAAGGCGGCGACAATAATCCGCCCATGCCCAAGGAAGGCAAACAAGCCCTGCTCGACGCCGTGGCAGGCGGCAAGGGCTTTGTCGGTTGCCATTGCGGCAGCGACACTTTCCACAGCAAGGACGATAAGAATATCGATCCCTACATCGCCATGCTAGGAGGTGAATTCATCGTTCACGGGGCCCAGCAGAAGGCCAAGATGGTAGTCGTCGACAACCAATTCCCCGGCGCCAAGGACCTGAAAGATTTCGACCTTCACGAGGAATGGTATGCGCTCAAGTATTTTGCGCCAGACCTCCACGTCATCCTGGCTCAGGACTCGACGGGCATGAAAGGCGACATGTATCAACGCCCCCTTTTCCCCGCGACCTGGGCTCGTATGCACCATAAAGGTCGGGTCTTCTACACATCCATGGGCCATCGCGAAGATGTCTGGGAAAATCCCATGTTCCAAACGCTGCTCGTCGGCGGCTTGACGTGGGCGTTCGGCGACGTTGATGCCAAGGTCGAGCCGAACATCAAGGAAGCGACACCGAAGGCGAACGAGTATCCGGCAAGGAAGAAGTAGGGGGGAGGGAGTGGGGAGTAGTTCTCTGGTATAGGTTTAGGATTCGTTTCATGTAGACGTCAAAACTAGAGAAACGATTTTTTTTGCCAGAAGCTTTTGTCGCAGTTGGTCTTATGAAAGATCGTTTCCCGACCCCCTCACACACCCCCCGGAGGCCGGCAAGAAACGAACTTTTTGGCCTCCGTGGCACGACCCGCCCATCGTGGGGCAGGTTTTCAACCTGCCCGCAAGAAAGGCAGGTTGAAAACCTGCCCCACACCGCGCAAGAAAGGCAGGTTGAAAACCTGCCCCACACCGCGCAAGAAAGGCAGGTTGAAAACCTGCCCCACACCGCGCAAGAAAGGCAGGTTGA
>Ga0185299_10000611_pt1 | contig 90086 bp, 81 predicted proteins | sample PaiPotPPA55metaG_FD_128002 | JGI IMG/M metagenome (GOLD analysis project Ga0185299, IMG submission 128002) | Iron sulfur acid spring bacterial and archeal communities from Banff, Canada, to study Microbial Dark Matter (Phase II) - Paint Pots PPA... ...
CTTCATCGCCCGCTCCACTGCGGCCTGCGTGTAAGACACCATGCCTTCCATGGTCTCCTACCCTCGCCGCCTGCAAAGCGGACACTTCACTTGCTATCTCAACCGGACATATCATCTGCTAACGACAGCCCATCCCGCCGCCATTGCGCCCCGGCGAGCATTCTGATAACTTGCCTCTCGTCTCTCAAAGGAGGTCCCCGTGGCTTTTTGTCCAACCTGTGGAACGCAGATCGCGGATGGGGCGACCTGTTCCAAGTGTGCTGGCAGCGCTGTCCAAAGCCCGAGCCCGGCCGCACCCGCAGCCGCTGGACTTACCGATAACGTGGCCGGCGCGCTGGCCTACGTGACCATCATTCCGGCGATTATTTTTCTGGTGCTGGAGCCGTTCAACAAGAAGCGTTTCATTCGCTTCCATGCCTTTCAATGCATCTTCTTTGCGATCGCCTGGACCGTGCTCTGGATCATCCTGGCATTCATCGGCCACATCCCATTTCTCGGGTGGGCAACAGTCTTTGTGTGGCCGCTGGTCAGTCTGGCCGGGTTTGTGATCTGGCTGATTCTGGTGCTCAAGGCCTATCAGGGACAAATGTTCAAGCTCCCGGTGATCGGCGACATCGCCGAGCAGCAGGCTGGCAGGTAGGCTGGCCGGCATACAATTCGTTGCCGGGAACACGATCGGTAGCGGACGGGCCACTTGGTGAAACATCCCGATAACGCTCACTGACGGGTTCTGAGTGACATCGCCTGCTAACAACAGTTGACGAGAACTTCTGACTAGCCCTGGGATCGGCTCGGTCTCGAAGTCCCTCACAATTAGGGAACGACAATCGCTCCACGGAACAAAGGTAGCCCTGCGACACGTATCAACCTAGCGAGTATCCCACTGAAGGAGTTTTCTCTCCTATGAAAAGACTGCTTTTCTTTTCCCTGCTGGTTCTTTTGTCCCTTTGTGTCGTGCGTACAGACGCGCAATCTGCCGCGCAGCCCGATCCTCTGTTCACAACGATACAGTTCTTAGACACCAAGCTCTTTGACGCGTACAACCACTGCGATCTGGCGACACTGGGCACGATGGTGTCGGATGACCTGGAGTTTTATCACGACCAAACAGGGCTGTCCGTGGGAAAGGAGCCCTTCCTGGCTGCCATCAAGCAGAACATTTGCGGAAAGGTGCAGCGGGAACTGCTATCGGGCACGCTGGAAGTGTACCCGCTGAAGGGATATGGAGCGGTCGAGATCGGGATTCATCGTTTTCACCACCCTGAGAATGCAGAGAATGTGGGAGACGCCAAGTTTGTCATGCTGTGGCAGAACAAGGATGGCGTGTGGAAGGTCACGCGTGTGATCAGCTACAACCACAACCACGGACTTCTGGCGAAGTAGGCGGGGAACTCTACTCGCGATTACGCTCACGATCCCGTCAATGAGCGAGAACACCTGTGGCTGTTGAAAAAGGAACCAAAGCAGTAATTTCAGTCAATTTCAGTATCTGTGGCAGACGAACATTCAATAACTTACGAACGAATTTCGCTGTTGAAATTCCTTAAAAAGAGTTTTTCAACAGCGTAGGGCCCGGCCGGTGGTCGGGGCAAAGCGGAAAGGAACTTGTCAGTTCCTTGGAAGCAGGGGCCCGCGTGCGCGGGACCAAACCGTCGAGGAACTCGACACAGGTGGCGCTATCCGCCGCGATCGATCATACTCAGACTAGCGGTAGACGGCGGAAGTAGGCCGGAGTGTCAGTGGTGCTGTTGTGGAAGCCCGATTGGAAGCGCGGTCCCGAGTTCCGTGTCCCAAACAGTGGTGACAATCGATGGCTCAGCCGCCGGTTGATCCCGTTCAGAAGAGTACTTTTCTTATTGCGCGACTCGGCCACCGTCTGCTGCTGCGGCTAACCTCGACCGCCTCCCGAGGCGGGAGGGATTTTCCGTCTTCCATGCGAAAGACGCTATTGCCTTCACTTTTCGACAAGACCTCGTGTTCGCTCAACGCCATTCGATTGATTCCAAAGAATCAGCCGAGTGGTTCCTCAGAAGCTACACCTGATTTCGACAGTCTGCTCCCACGATTGGCGATCTCCAAAAGAAAAGCCGCCCCGATCAGCTAGTCTGTGGGGAGATTGTGCTGTTAAACATGATGCGCCAGAACTTCCATTCGCCATCGGCCTGCCTTTTGAAAATCCAAAGGTTTTTCAAGCTCAACTTTTCAACCCCGCCGCTCGACTTAGATGTTCGGATGGCGTTGACAGTGGCTCGAGCAAAGCCCCAATGCCCTGTTGCTTCAACCTCATCGTAAACCAGGCTGCATTTTTCTTCATAGGTCTCGGCGTACTCGTGGGAGAGACGACGGATCTCTTCTTTGCCGAAGATGGAAGGGCGACCGGGGGGCATGATAACAACATCGGGGTCCATCGTTGCCATCCGCCTGTCCAGATCCTCAGCGTTTACTCCCGCGAAAAACTCCTCCCCTAGTTTCTTGATCGCCTTCACGTCATCGTCGGTTGTCGCATTCGTGTCCATGAGTCCTCCCCTGCCGGTAACATCAGGGAAACGTTTCCACTTGGCGATAAGGTTAGCACTGGCGCCTAACCTACACTGCCTCAAGTGGTGAAATATCCCGATTACACAACCGACGGCCGACACCGGCTCAACGCGCTTGTAACTCAAACTTGGGTCAAATGAGGCGCTACAGCGTTTCGGTGGTACTCCGGGGTCACCTTTTTCTAACTCGCACTCCTAGCGCCTCCTACTGAAAAGGCCCCTTGTAGTGTGTTGAAAACAATAGGCGAATTTTAGGCTGTTTTGCGGTTCTAACCCTTAGCCGGGCACGCTTTTCAACTCCCCGGAATCCTGCCTGAATGGGGGCTCAAAGCGGTCGGAATGATATCTGGATGTCTACTATGTCTATAGACTTGTCTCACTATCACGAAAATACATCGTGCGCGTGCAAAAACCTATCCGTCGGGCCGCGAAAGGAAGGGCCTGCGGGGATTCAGACCCCATATCCCCCACCCCGGCAAGAGGGCTGGAGTTAAAGCCACCGGGCCGACAGAGCGCACGCCCGCACATTTACCGTGTCAAGGTCCAGTTCAACGGTAACTGATTGACATTCAACGGCACTGGCAGCCACCTTTGGCGTTGTAAGGAACTCTCAGGAACTGTTAACGGAACCCAAATTGGACCCAGATATTCAAGCGCATTTTGGATTACTTCCGCTTTGCCCGTGATCCAGGCACAATCCGCAGAAGCGCCTGCGCTGGTAGAGTCGAAATCCAACATAGTCATCAAACCAAAAGGCAGCTCGCAATCTACCGGCTTACGCTGAAACGCGCTTCGTAGATGTACGCTCAGGAAGTGTCTTCCTTGCGTTCCTGGTTGATGAATGAAGCCACATTGGTCGTCTTCCGTCTTTGATCTGAGCCCGTGAGCAAACGGCAGGCCCGCTATAATTGTTGACGCTCATGGACTGGGTTCCGGCCGCTATCCGCTGGTTGTTCGACTCGGAGCATGGCGCATTTGATCGCCTGATTCCGCGCTGGCTCTTCTTGCGAGCACTCGGTGGTATTTATTTTTCTGCTTTCTTCTCGCTCGTCTTTCAGATCCGCGGGCTCATCGGCCCGGAAGGAATTCTCCCGGCGGGCGAATATCTGCAAGCGGTGGCACATTCGCTTGGCTTCATCCGCGGCTTATGGTTTGCGCCGACTTTGCTTTGGCTTGCGAGCGGCCCGCATCTGCTGGCCGCCCTGTGCTGGGCGGGCATGGTCGCGTCGCTGCTGTTGGCTCTGAATGTATGGCCGCGCGGAATGCTGGTGGTCTGTTTTGTGTGCTTCCTTTCGTTCGTCAGCGCGGCGCAGGATTTTTCCAGTTATCAATCGGACGGGATGCTGCTCGAAGCTGGATTCATTGCGCTCTTCTTTTCTCCGCCTGGATTCCGCCCCGGCATGGGCGTGGCATCTCCCCCATCGCGCGCCAGTCTGTTCCTGCTGCAATGGGAATGGTTTCGCATCTACTTCGAGTCCGGTGTCGCGAAGATCATCGGTGGAGATCCCGAGTGGCGCAACTTTACAGCGATGGACGAGTACTACCAGAACGGTCCGCTGCCCACGTGGATCGGCTGGTACATGCAGCATCTGCCGCACTGGTTCCATGCTTCCACAGTTTTTGCGACGCTGGCCCTCGAACTGGTTTTGGTTTGGATGCTGTTTCTGCCGCGCCGCTGGCGAATCGCGTGCTTCCTTATTGTGACTCCCTGGCAACTCGTAGTTATTGTCACCGCCAACTACACGTTTCTAAACTACCTTGTCCTGACGTTGGGATTCCTTTTGCTGGATGATCGCTTTCTGCTGCAGTTTCTCCCGCAACGATGGAACAATTCCTTCGTAGTGAGAGCAACAACCGGTAACGAGGGCAATTCGATGGCGTCTGAACCGAATGAACCCCATAAGCCGGAGGTGTCGGCAGCACCAGCACGACCCGGGCAAAGTAGATTGCAAAGTTGGAGAGGCAGCTTCCGTCAACAGGTCAAGATATTGAAGCTGTCTTTGGTCAGCGTGGTGCTTAGCTGGATCTTCTACGCTACCACGGTGGAGTTAATCTGGATGTTTTATGCACTGCCACTGCCGATGGTGCCCGTGGCAGCGCTCGAACCCTTTCGGATTGCCAATCGATACGGCCTCTTCGGCATCATGACCAGGGGCCGATACGAGATCGAGTTCCAGGGTTCCGAGGATGGAAAAACCTGGGTGACATATCCGTTCCGCTACAAACCTCAGGACCTGAGTGCGTCACCCGGGATTTACGCGCCCTATCAGCCGCGATTCGACTGGAATCTCTGGTTTGCGTCGCTAGGCTCATGGCAGGACTATCCGATTGTGCCCAGAACTGAAGTCCGGCTGCTTTCCAATGACCACGACGTTCTCGCTCTCTTTGAGAAGAATCCCTTTCCGCATGAGCCCCCGCGCCAGGTGCGTGCCGTGATTTGGCAATATTGGTTCGCAACCATATCAGAGAAACGAACCCAAGGACTCTGGTGGCGCCGTCAATTCCTGGGACTCTACGCACCAACGATCGAGCGCGGACCCGATGGCGCCATTCGTGGCGTCGCCTGGCCTACGGCTGCCCCTCATGAGTGATTCCGCCAGCGATTTCCTATCAGCGATCGAGCAGTTCACGCCTTCAGACTAACCGCCGTTCCACCTCGACAATCCCATCCTCGCCGCGTGATAGCCGCACATTCCGTGCACTCCTCCGCCGGGCGGAGTGGATGCGGAGCAGATGTAAATACCTCGTGCCGACGTGGCGTAATGTCGCCATGTCGGTCGAAACAGAAACTGACCAATGTCCATGGCCCCGCCTCCGATATCGCCTCCTACAAGGTTAGCGTCCATGCTCTCAAGATCTGCGGGAGAAAAGACACGCCGGGCCAAAATGCGGTCGCGGAAGCCGGGAGCGAACCGATCAATCTGATCCTCCAGCTTCTCAAGAACGTTTACGTTGGACCCGTTCGGCACATGACAATAAGCCCACGCTGTGTGCTTGCCCAGCGGAGCCCGTGAGCTATCGAAAAGACTAGGCTGGGCCAGCAGAACGAACGGACGGTCGGCGTTCTGTCCCATTCGGACCGCCTTTTCCGCAGCGGCAATCTCCTCAAAGGTTCCGCCCAGATGCACGGTCGCTGCCCGCAAACAATCGTCAGCTTTCCAGGGAATGGGTGCGTTCAGCGCGTAATCCACTTTGAAGACGCCAGCTCCGTAGCGGTACTTTCCCAGTCGCCGCTTGTAGCTGTCAGATAATCTCTGTCCGCCAACATCGAGAAGCTGCCGCGGAGTCAGATCACAGAAAAGCAGATCATAGTTCGCCAATGCTGCCAAGCTTTGGACCTGCGACGAAGTTTTTACTTTGCTTCCAAACGTCGAGAGATACCCGCATAGCGAATTGGTCAGTGACTGCGCGCCGCCGCGAGGAATCGGCCAGCCAACCGCATGCGCTGGCGCGGCCATCAGGATTGCGAACGCCGCGCTCAACGGTTCGTCCAAGCTGAGGAAAGAGTGAGCAGCCAGGCCCGCGAAGAGTGCCCGGGTTCGTTCGTTACGAAACCGGCGGGCAACAGCTCGGGCAGACCGGAGCGCGACCATGCCAAAACGCGCCATCAGCCAGGGATGTCTGGGAATAAAGGGAACGGGACGCAGTACCTCCGGAGCAAATTCAGTCCAGCGCTCGGCAAACGGACGCATGAGCTTGTCCCATGCTGGTCCGTCGATCCCCAGCGAATCTCTTGTTTCATCGAGGCCACGTTCCAACATCACCGCCGTGCCGTCATCGAGAGGATGTGCCAACGCAGCCGGCGAGTGAATCCACTCCAAGCCGTGGCCTTCCAGAGGTAGCGACGAGAAGAATGGCGACCCTGCGCCGAGCGGATAGACTGCTGATCCGAAATCATGCCGAAAGCCCGGCAAAGTTAACTCCAACGTGCGCGCAGCTCCGCCCGGCGTTGACTCCGCTTCGAGTACGTCCACCTGCAGTCCAGCCTGGGCCAGAACGATGGCCGCTGCCAGTCCATTTGGTCCGGCGCCAATCACGCACGCCTTACGGCTCATCGTGAATCACCCTGAACGCCACCCCTCATAAAATACCCGCTGCTCTCAGCATAAGTGATTCCCGCGGTGACGTGGGAGATTCGAGCGCTCCGATGCTCTCGAGGTGCCAAAGGCGTAGCTCTCCGCTGAGCGCTTGCAGGGTGTTCCTGGATCGAGTGAAAGCCGCGGTTGACGAGTAAGACCTTACTGTGTTCAACGAGGTGCAATTTTATGTGTGGCTGTTCCTGTCGCGTGGCCGCGAAACCCACGGCCCCCACGAATGACGATCACTAATTGTGGCGCGGGGGAAATTGAGCACCTCGTAGCCTCCAGAGCCAACCGATTCCGGACGTGTCGTCCGCAACCCTTCCCTTGCTGGATTATGGAAGGGTTGTCCGTCACTCGGGCAGAATCCGTAGTCTCGCCGCGAGCACATCCACGTTTTTAGCCGAGAGTGTACTTGCCAGTGACATCCTGGCAATTGTGGGCGCAGCTGATCCCTTCAACGTGATTGCCGCCCGTCGGCTCAAGGAGAGTTGTAGAAACGAGTGAAGCCGCGGAGAAAACTACTTCAGCCCGGTAACCACGAAGAGATTGCTGAGCCGTCGTGGGCCCCCGTACGTGTAGTACTTGCCGTCCGGCGTCATCAACACGTCCGAGATGCGCTCGATGCCCGTGGCATCGGGCGGTTGTAACTGGCGCACAAACTGGCGACTGCCGGTGAGAAAATCGAAGCGATAAATTTTCACCGGAATGTCGCCGTTGCTAACGAAGAAGCTGTGATTGTCGGTGGTGTGATTGACCGGAAAATCCCCCGCTGTCCACTTCGGTAATGGAATTGGTGGGCCGCCTTCGATAGCGTACAAGGCCCAGTTCTTATGCGCATCCCACCCAAGCACGTACATGCCATCAGCCGTGAAGATTCCGAAGCCAGCGACGCCGGGAGGCATGACCGGGCGAAGCGTGTCCCCCTCCAGCGATTGCACGTAAATGCGAAAGTCATCGGGAATGACGAGGATGTGCTTTCCATCGGGCAAGAAACGGCCGAGCGGATTCCGCAGGTTGCCCGTCCTGATGGTGCGCGGTTCGCCGGCCCCGGTCGGCAATAAGAGCATCGATCCACCTTCGACGTTCGTCGTGGCCAGCACCCACTTGCCATCATCTGAGATGGAGAAGGCGTCGTTGTCACCGAGTCGGACGGCGGGCGATCCGTCCGTCTTGCGAATGTAAATTGAATAGTTCGGTCCGCCTCCTTCGCCTTGCTCATCAAGCAGCAGCCAGCGTCCGTCCGGGGTAAGGTCGCGGCCGTTCGACCAGTCCAGCCACGAGAGGTCGCGCTCCTGGGAGCTGCCCGGTGTGACTCCCACAATCAGACGGCGAGCTTCCTCTTGCGCGAGCAGCACACGGCCATCGGGCGCGATGTCGTGAAGCACTAGCGAGCCAGGCACGCGCAGCACCGGCCGCACCCGCCCGGAAAGGCTGACGGCGTAGAGTGCGCGGCTGCTCCCCGTGTTGCTGCCGGCAAACCAGACCTCGCTGCCGGAGGGACTCCAGGCGAGTCCGGACAGTGACGACCAACCGCTGGAGAGCACACGTTTGTGGCCAGCTAAGTCAACCACGCACACGTCCCCACGATCGTCGCCCGCCGGATGTTCGAAAAATGCGATGTGCTGCTGATCGGGAGAAATTCGTGGATAGCCGAACCACCCTGACGATGCCGTTGCGAGCACGTGACCCAATGGAAATTCAAGCTGGTACTGGGAACCGCTGCGGATGACTGCGAGCCGAGAACCGTCACGTGCCCAATCGGCATCCTGCACCCCATCGAGCATTTCTTTCGACGCCCCGCCACTTAGCGGCAGGCGCGCCAGCATGCCGGTCCGCTGCCAGCCGAGGGTGCGGCGCCAGCGTTGCAGCAGCGCCATTTCTCCTTGCGGCGAGATCGCAAGCAAGTCAGCGTCGCTGATCTCGAGCGGACGCGAGGCCACACCATCGATGCGAGTGGAAAACAGCTCCGGATGCGGGCTGCCTTCCCACGCCGCGGAATAAATCACGTTCTGTCCGTCGGGCGCAAAACGCGCTGCCGTAACCGTGCCGCGCCGAAAGGTAAGCGGCTTGAACGATGGTGAAGGCGCTGGCCTCAGCGACCAGCCAGCCCAGAAGATCGCAGCCATTGCGCCCAACGACAAGGCCGCGATTGCGGCAATGCGGCTCACCCGCGCAGCCGGCCGCCGCACCGGCGCAATCGCCGCCACCTGGCTTGTGCTTCCCGAGAGACTCTGCAGATTGAAGGCTACGTCGCGCGCTGATTGGAAGCGTTCTGCCGGGTTTTTCTCCAGGCAGTGCCGCACGATACGTTCCATGGCCGGCGGCACGCTGCGATTCGTTTCCGTAAGCTCCGGCGGGTCTTCTTTCAGGATGGCGCTCATGGTCTCCACCGAAGTCTCGCCCCGAAAGGCGCGCTGCCCGGAAAGCATCTCGTAAAGGATGGCCCCGAAACTGAACAGGTCGGAGCGATCGTCCGCGGTTTGTCCCTTCACCTGTTCCGGAGACATGTAACCGGCTGTGCCCATTACAACGCCAGGCTCGGTTTGCGAGACCAGGGTCGCCGCGTCCGTCGCAGGAACTCCCTCCGGACGCGCAAGCTTTGCCAAACCGAAGTCGAGGATTTTCACGCGGCCATCACGCGTGATGAAAATGTTCTCCGGTTTCAAATCGCGATGCACGATTCCCTTCTCATGCGCTGCCGCCAGACCACGCGCAACTTGCTCGCCATACTCCGTGGCTTTGCGCGCCGGCAGAGCGCCGGGACGCATCCTCTCGCGCAATGTCTCACCCTCCAGAAACTCGGTCACGATGTAAGGTGAGCCTTCGTGCTCGCCGAAGTCGTGAATGGCCAGAATGTTCGGATGATTCAGCGCTGCAACCGCCTGCGCCTCCTGCTGAAAACGCCGCAGCCGCTCGGGATCGGTGGTAAAAGCTGCAGGTAAGACCTTGACCGCGACTTCGCGGTTGAGCCGCGCATCACGCGCCCGATACACCTCACCCATCCCACCAGCGCCTAAGGGCGATTGAATTTCATAAGGGCCGAGTTTTGTACCAGCAGTTAGAGCCATGCGTGCGCGTAATTATAGCCTGCGCAGCACGTTGGAGAGGATGCAACGATTGCGGACTGTCGGTCGGCAACCCTTCCCTTACCGGATTATGGACGGGTTGCCCGTCAGAACGAAGCCGCTGGCGCGGCGGACGCTGCCGCGTGCCCGATGCAGGCGGCATCGGAGATTCGAGGGTAGCTAACTTGAAGAATGATCGGTCTCGCGTTACGATGAGGCGAATCGTGGACTGGGGTGTCATGGATAGATCGATGATCATCAATAACTACCCTTTTGCCGAATTCCGCTTCTGGCAAGGCTTTCCGGGCGAAACTCGATTGAAATTCCATAGATAACCCCGCGTCCACCGCAAACGCCAGCGGCTTCGTTCTGACGGCTTTTTCGAACGCGACGCCCCAAGCCTTCCTTCAGCTCCAAGCACTCATCCCGGCGTCGCGTCCGAAAAAGCACTAACGTGATCCGCCCACAATCGGTAGCGAGCCCCGAGGGAGCATCGCATTTCAGGTTTCTCCTCTGGCCCATTCTCCGCCTTTCCGCGGGAAACAATCCCTCTCTTCCGCAATTCGGGCAAAGCATAATCATCACAGAGGAGGAGGAAGAGTGTATGTACTAGACCTAGTGCGCTGCCGGGAAACTGATGGAGACTGCATCAGCGCTGACGAAGCTGATCACTATGCGTGTCTCCGCCTCGACCGCATCGCCCTTTAGTTCGTGGGGACGATATCGCCAATGCCGCACCGCCCGCACTGCGGCACCTGCGAGCGCGTGGTTGCCGCTAAGAACGTCGACTTCCGTTACAGTTCCGTCGGTGCCGATCACTGCTTTCAGGCTGACTTTTCCGGTCAGGGTTGGATTCGGTGCAACCGGGTAGCTAAAGCCGCTCTCGGGTGCTTCTGCAACTTGCAAGCGTTCCTGAGGAGTTGAGTCCATGGTCGCAACTGGTGGCTGGGAGAGGATCACCGCCTTGCGGTGCCTGCTCTCATGTTGTCTGGAGGAAACTGCCGGGGATGGCGGTTTGAGGGCAATGATCGTGGCTGGCTGTCTGCGCTCCGCGGGCATGGACTGCTGAACTTTTTCTGGCTGCGCGACAGCGGCCGAGGGATTGCTCCCCGAAGCGGGTTCGTGAGTCTCGATCGCAACCTGCGGAACGGTTATGGGCGGCGCAAGCCGACCTTCCCGAAAATAAAACAAAATCCCTAGCAGCACCGCACCACACGCGGCAACAAGCGCCCATCCCAGCCTATTTCGACTCCGTGTTCTCCTTGCATCCGAATCCACTGATGCCGGGCTCGCTTCTTTGGTTTCGCTTTGCTCTGCAGAATCTTGTTTGGGTGCTGAAATGTATCGGACGTTGCCACTCTGTCTGGGGAACCGCCCGACATCAATTCGGTTATACCCTGCACGATTCAATCGGATCGAAATCCCTTCGGAACCCACCACTCGTGACGCAGCGACGTCCGCGCTGGTTGTCCGCATCTCCACTAGCTTGCTTGTGGGCGCTGCAGCTTCCGTTTTGCAATCTGCCGTCAGGTACACGTTTTCAACTGCGCCGATAATGGAGCTCCTGGCAATCGGCCCATTCCGACTGACGATTGCTGCCCGGCACAATTTATCGATCAGTTGCTGCTGGTGGCGATTCAGCACCTGCTTGGGCAGGCTCTTAAAATTGCGGAACGTCCAGAGCAAGTAGATGCGTTCCCAAAATGACGGACTCACATACACCGAGCCGCTATGCGTGCGTAACTCTACGAGACCCGTGCGGATCTTTTGTGGCACTGCCGGCATGACTGCTTCCGCGCGATAGAGAGTTGAGCTTACCTGGGAGGACCGGGTAACCCCGGGGGAGACAACAATTATACTAACTTTCGTGCCCAGGCCCATCGCCATTTAACGTTCCCGCATTTCAGCGCTGATCACGGCCCCAGAATCAAACTTCTCGGCTCCGCATAGCGTCCGGGCTGAAGTGGGGAGATGTGAATTGGTTTGACGCGACACTGAGCATTCAGCGTGGTGTTGTGCGCAGTCGGATCGACGATTGCAAGACTGTCGGCTCCGAACAGTCGTTGTTTATCAGCTCAGAAGTGCTTGACGTATTGAAGACGTGGAGACAGATCACTCAATTTGCTTCTGAGAGCGATTGGGTGTTCGCATCTCCAAGACGGATCGGGCGATTGCCGTGGTCCGCCGACAGCGTAAACGATGCGTACAAGAAAGCCGCAACCGCCGCTGGCATCGCGCACGTGAGCACGCACAGTATGCGTCACACGTTCCGATCTTGGCTGGACGCTGTTGGCAGCTCGCTAGCCACTCAGCAAAAGCTAATGCGGCACGCAGACATCCGCACCACGATGAATGTTTACGGCAAAATCGTGACGGATGCCATGAGCGTGGCGGCCGGGAAAGTGGCGCGGCTGGCCGTACCGGGATCGGATTCCGAGACGAACAGCACACCGCAACAGCACACACCCGACGTAACTCACTGAAAAGTGGCGGAAGCGTGTGTGAGTCGAACACACCGGCGACATCGAAGATGCCGCCCGCCGGTTTTGAAGACCGGGACGATCACCGGACCGCATGCGCTTCCAACTATAACATTACATAACACTTAACAGGTACACAGCACCACCGTGCTATTGCACAGAATCGCACTTTCGGATAACATGCCCTCAGTCTGAGGGGAATCCGATGGGGCGATACCAGCGCGGTTACGTCTATGCGGCGAGTGGGGCTTTCCATGTTAGGTACAGGCACGGTACGAAGATTGTAGACGGGAAGTTGGTTGGGGTGCAAAAGTCGCAACGGCTCTGCACGAAAGATCGTGAGCACGCCTCGCCTTCTTCAAAGGCCGTTCAACGCCTAGCTGCTGAGTTCATGGCGACGATCAACACACAGGCACCAGACCAACCGGCCCCCGCAGACATCACCATCGCGGGCTTCTGGCAGCAAGTCTATGAACCCTTCATCACTGACAACAACCTCAAACCGTCAACGGTATTTGGTTACAAACAGGTGTGGAACCAACACCTAAAAACACACTTCGGCAACAGGACATTGCGCGAGTATCGCACCCCGGATGGCAGCATTTTTCTAACCGCGTTAGCAAAGAAATACTCACAGCGCACGGTGTCACACATCAAGAACCTCGCATCAGGCATCTTCACCCACGCTGTCAACATCGGTGAGGTTGACAGCAACCCTTGGCACGATTGCAAGGTGTTAGGCAAGAGCAAACCTGTTGAGGAAACGGAACACTACACACTTGAGGAGATTGAAAACATAATCTCTGCCCTGGTTGACCATGTTGAATGTCAACTCATCATGGCACTGTGTTTCTTTTTGGGTCTTCGCAAGGGTGAGATTCAGGGCTTGCAATGGGGTGATATAGACCAGGAGGCAGGTTGGTTGCATGTTCGCCGCGCCATCACACGGCGAATTGTCGGCACACCAAAAACAAAGAAGTCGATACGCTCACTTCCTCTTCTTCAACCTGTTAAAGGTCTGCTGTTGTTGTGGCGGGCGAAGTGTAAGCCGGAACAGGTGTGGGTGTTCCAAACCGAACGCAGAACCCCAATCGAACTAAAGGACACAGCAACACGTGTGATCCGACCGGCCCTTGCTAAGGCAAAACTTGACTGGAAAGGATTTCACGCAGGAAGGCGGGGCCTTGGTACTGAGTTGCGGTATATCACAGGGAACAGCACAGCAGGCCGTGACGTGCTAGGCCACGAAGACGAAGGCGTTACCAAGGATCACTATGAAGGCGCGTTGCCAGAGGTTGCGCTTGGAGCTTTGAAGCTGTTAGAGGCGAAGGCTAAGAAATAACACCTCCAGGTTCCGTGGTAGGAATCTAAGTTGAGGTGGATAACAATGAAGCACATTCTGATGTTATTCGTTCTTGGTTTTGCAACCACCGTTGCGATGGGGCAGGATGTTGACCCCTTCAAGATTCAAAGAGCCTGCTACGTTCAAGCCCACAAAGTTGCCAGCAAAGGAACGTTGGTCAGTGTTAGCAACCATTACGATGCACGCACCAAGACCTGTTGGGTCAAAGAATTTCAGAACACCAATGGGGCTGTTGATGAGAGCGTATATAACGCTTTTGAACCAAATATTTCAGAGGCCGAGTTTGCAGGTTCAAATTTTGGTTACGTTAAGGTTGTGTGTTTCGTGCATGACAGGGTGTGTCAGAACGTCGCAGAATTTGAAACGCTTGCCAAGGCGCGATACGGATTCTAACATCACTCGATTCCGCTGGTGCCATGTGTGCCCACGTGTTCACATGGCACTTTGGGCCATTTACCGCGTGCAGTCTTTGAACGAAACTGATTCCAGGAGGCTACAAAATGAAAATTCCCGCCGAACTGAAGGCCGCTTACAAGGGCGTGAAGAACGTTGAGCCGGGTGACTTCTTACTCGGTGGTGATCCGCCTCATTGGATGCGTGCCTCTCTACAGAAGGCATCTGACGACCTGATAGCCGCCGAATATAATTTGTACGTCTCTTGTTGCCTCGCGAAGAACGTTGAGCCGGTGTTAAAGGATTTCCTTGTTGGTGAAATTCCCGATGGGGTTATGTCTATCATGGAGCATGTCGAGAACGAAGTCGAGGTGGACAGGAAAGAGAAGCTTGCTGCCTCAGCCTAACAACCATCCTCTCCCCACACTTTTTCTCATTGGAGGTGTTATGTCACGGTATCAGAAGTTACAACTCGCTGGACTGTTACTAGGTGCAACCGCAATAGCACTCTTTGGGCTAGCTGCCTATTTTGGTTTCTAGCTTTTGTGACCTATGCCCTTATCAACCGCGTCAGCAAGACGCGGATACTTCTCAAGCAGACCTGTGATGGTGGATAGAGCCTTGAGGCGTTCGGAGTGAGACATACCAGCGTGGGCCGGGTCGTTCTCCATAAACTTTGAGATGCCCGCGCTACGGGCATCATCGTGGATACGACCTGCGGCCTCATTAATCTCCTCATCCTTCATGGTGTCAGGAAAAGAGACATGTCCTACCTTCGGAATGTGAACGAGTTTAGGCATGTTATTGCGGGCCTCTTGAGTACGTTACAGAGCGTGTTGATGGGTCATAGCTTCCTACCGGGGTAGGAGTTGCAGCGGCCTGTGGCGGTGCGCTCTGTTGATTTTTCTTCTGTTCCAACCAAGAAGGCATCTGCTCAGCCCCTTGCATGTGAGGCATCTGCTTACGAAGAGGGTCTAACATCCCCTGCAATGATGTCATCTTCTGTGCAGCGAAGTCAGCCCCATCACCAGCGTGAGGTAACAGGTTCTGAGCGGCTTCCATCTGTTGCTGAGTCATTCTGCTTGACTGCCCGAAGGTCTGCAAACGCGGCAACTGTGTTACCGCCTCATGTGCACCGACAGTAGCAGTAACGAAGTCTCTGGTAGCCTGATTGGCTAATCCAACTTCATGCGCATATAGCTTTTCGTTGACGGAACTGGTGTCAACACTGACAGAGGAACCAAACCCGGTAGCACCAAATGTTATACCCTTACCGTGCTGTAACATTCTAGCTGCCAATCCAGGGTCAACCTGACTCATCTTGTTAGGATCAGTCGCAACAGCCGCAAGTTGGTTAAGTTTGTTTTGAACGTCGTTCATACCAGCAACCGTAGCGTTTAGCTTCGCCCCATCGGCCTTGTAATGTTGCAGACCTTGCTCTTGTGCCTCAGCCTTCGTCATAACAACGTTGGCACCCTTAGTGCCGTCACCATTGTCATAACCGGGATGATATGCAACAACCAAACTGTCACTTCCTTTGGCCTGTTCTACTGCTTGTGCTTTACTGGCTGCTCCTCTCGCAGAGGCCGCCTGATTCGATGGGGTGTTCTCCACATTAAGCTCAGCCTGTTTCTTTTGACCAGCGGCTGCTGTTTGCATGTCAATATCTTTTTGCTTAACACCCGCCGCGTGCTCATCCAACGCGTTGAGATTCGCTTTGTAAATCCCAAGCATGTTATCAAGCGTTTTCAACTGTGCATCAGATGCACCATTCTTCGCCATGTTGTCACGCTGTGTTTGCGTTGCACCTAGCAGACCTGGTAGGTCTTCGTGCTTGATGGGTGCGCCGTTGATGTCGAAGCCGTTAACCTTGTTGGTCAACATGTTCATCTGCTTCGGAGGCACGAAGTCAGCACCAGGAGGCAGACCAGGTAGACCAAGAGCGGGGGCAAGAGCAGAGTACATCGTCTTCTGCCCATCCTGCGTTTGCTGATTCTGCTGAGGCAAGTAAATAGACTTTCCATCAGCAGAGACGTGAGCACCAGGAGGCACCGAAGCAGCCCCATTAGCCTTGGTCTGAGCGGCTAGGTGATCCATAACAGACGGCCCATGGTTAGAGATGGTGTCATAGTTGATGCCGTGCTCGTTCGCAAAGGCACGCATATCAAGCTCTGCTTTGCTGTGCGCGTCTTGCTGTTGCTCAGTGTCGTTCTGCATCTTCAAATCTTGGTTGTGCAGTTCCGCCATTCGCACTTGGTCATCAAACGTCTTGAACTTGATGGCCTGCTGGTTAGCAATGTCCTGCTTCTCAGCACGTGCGCCTTGTCCCAACCCACCAAGGAACGAAGGACGACCACCAGCGGGGATACCCGCAAGGCCGGTGTCAACGGTACTTGCGACCTTACCTAACGCGGTTTGCCATGCAGGCCGTGCGGGTGGAGTGTTAGAAGCCGGTTGCGTCGTGGGAACAGGATTCGGGCCTGCACTAACAATGGCAGCAAGTGCCGATTGGAGACGTGGGCCGGTCGCAGGAACGCTTGGTTGCGCGGCAGGCTGAGGTGCAGGGTTCTGCGAAGACTGCTCCACATAATTCGATGGGGTGTTCGCAGCACTTGCGAGTGAAGATTGATCTGGTGTGACTGAAGATGTTGACATGGGTTAAACTCCTAAACTTAGTTGATGTATGCTGTGCGACTTGTGTTGTTATAGCCTTCCAGTAAAACTGCTGGATGGGGTTCATACGTGCGAACTAACTCAGACGTGTTGTCGGGGTGAACCACAAACAGCCGCCTAACTCCGAGCCACGCGGCTTTATTCGCCAACAACAGATCAATAGCGTCCCCGCCTTTTTGGGCTTCTTCATCAGAAGCACAGGGATGCCGGTCAACCTTTGTTAGGATCAAATCGGTTCCGCATACCGAATAGACCGCATAACAGAATGCACCATCGCAATTCTTGTAGTGGGCTTGCACGACTCCACTGGTTGCGCTGTGCTGAAATATACGTGCCTTGATGGGGCAGCTGTTTGGTAACTGAAACATAACTTCCTTCTCCTTGGGAACTATTTAGAACCCACGCGCTTTCTTTTCTAACTGGTCAAAGGGCATGGCGTAAGCAGCGGCCTCATCAAACTCAGCATCTTTTCGAGCGGCTATCAACTCATCATGTCTCTGTGCAATAACATCGGCTTGTTCTTTCGCAACGGCCTTTGCATTGAGGGTTAACACCCCGGCCTGTCTCAGATCAAAGAAGCTCTCTTCAGCCTGCACCAGCGACGGAACTTCAACACCAAACTTCGTCTGCCAATGGTGCTTCATCAGTTTCATGTTATGGTCGTTGTCGATGTAAGCCGGATACATCTTTTTGAACAACGGCACGGTTTCAGTTTGGAACTTATCACCGGCCTGTTTGTCCTCTTCGGATTTCAAGGCACGTTCAACCACCCAACGCACACCGTTTGAGTCTAGTTTCTCGAATGCCTTCTCGACATCGGTCGTGGGTGCAAAATCAACGCGGTCTTCAATGTAATAACGTGGGTCAAATGACATTGTGTTATCTCCTTGTTAGTTGTTGTGCTCGTTGAGTTGTTTGTTAGCAAGCTCACGTAGTTGCTCTAAAGGCATCCGGTACATTTCCTCTTCCGATGGGGTTGTCGGTGAAGGTGGAACTCGCTGATGAGTGCTTAACCCGCTGGATTTGACGGCCATTTGTACCTTCAGTGTTAAGAATGTTTGAGGCGGTAGAACGCCATCCCCCGATGTGAAACTACCGCCTTTGCACCTTGCGGTACAAACTTGATGTTAAGAAGCAGGGCTGATGGTGTATGAGTCATCAGCCCCGCACAGTGTGCAACGGTCTATGTTGTGGAGCACAGCCGTTGCTTATTGCGCCGGACTTAGGAGAGTTAACAGCGCAAACCATGGTGTTAATCTGCTTTGTGACCAGCGCGGCTCAATTCTTGCTTCTTTACACGCACTTGGAAGCGGCTGTGTTCGAGAAGTTCATCGAACTTCACACGCAATGCTCTCTGCTCAGCCGCAAGAGCCTGAAGCTGAATGGTGTTCGTCTGTACCGTTTCGATGAACAACCAAAATGCGGACTTGATAGATGTGATGGTGTTACGAAGTTTCTTAAACATGTGTTACCGCCTTGCCGGTCGAGGATGTCTTAACTGTTCATCAGCCTTGCGTGTTTCTTCATCAATGCGGCAATGACCTAACAGGTTCTGCGTCTCCACAATCTTATGGTCAAGTCTGCGCTGTGCCTCAGCAAGGTTGTCGGTGAAATGTGTGGCGGACTGAGCCGTCAGGTCGTTCAACTGTTGAACGAGTCCTGCTTCGATAACTGCGAGACGCTTGTCTATTTCAGAACGAAGCCGCGATTCAATTGCAGCCAATTCAGTTTGCAATGATGCAACCTCATTTCTGAAGATGCGCCGTAACCAGTTTTCAATTCGTTTAATCATGTTGTTTAACCTTCTTCGTGCTCTGCTTGGTCGCTTCCAGATTCGCTCTGAGGGCTTCCTCAGCAAAACTCAGTTGATCCATGACACCTGTTTCGTGATGGGGTTTGTAGATGGCCGCGCCTGGAAGCAAGGTTTGTGACTTTTCGTTCATTTGATCCACCCTTGAAGGCGTGCATAACAGGTCATCACCTTTAGGAAAGTGTCGTCTGATAACGTGTCACGCTTGCGTAGAATGGTAGAAAGTTTCTGCAAGGCTTCTTGTCTGGTTGCGACCTTGGTCATTGTTCAACCTCGATGGTGGTCATACCTAAATGCCTTTTAGCTACCTTCGCAGCGGCACTCTCTGCACGGTGCTCTGCGTGATCTGCGGTGACATCACATGGTTTTGTTTTGCACACAGAACGCATTGTTTCTAACCGGCTCAACCGCTGCAAAACCTGCTGAACATCGGTTCCGAACACGTTATTCTTCTTCCCGACATATCGACCACGGAGAAAACCGGCAGACTTCGTTATCTGAACACCAGGCTGCAACTCGTTTGGTTGTTTCCGGCGCAGCAAATCGTTGACCGATAAAGTTACGCTAACACCGCTCATGTTATTCTCCGGTGCTCACCTTAGTCTTGGCCTCTGCTTCAGCCTGTTCTTTCAACTCACGCTCAATGCGCTCATCCTCTGCTTTTTCTGCTCGAAGATTCGCCAGTGAGTCGGACACCATTTGACGAATCACACTGCCTGCACTGGCACCTTGGTGCCGCGCAGAATGAGGGTGTTCTGTGATTGCAAGAAGGAGCTTCGTGGTTAAAGCAATGCGCTCTCGATACGTGAGGTTGGGCAGTGTGAAGATTCCACCCGCATCCATGGGGATGTGAATTGGTTTCAGGTTGATATTGATTTCTCGGACGTGGTTAACAGTGTCAACGGTCTTCATAAGATTATTCCTTAACTTCTGTGATGGGTGTTGGTGGTTAAACTCAGCAAGCATGAAACAGCCCTTCGATGCGCTGTAACTGTTCAGGGTCTGCCTTGCGGAGCTTGTCCGCTAACGCAGCAATCTCTTCGCAAGAGATGATGGGTGGAAGTTGGTCTAGCGTGTCCCATCTTCGCTGCCTGGTGTAACAGAAAAGTTTCGCTGCCAGTCGTTCAGTTCTTGTTGCATTGGTACACATGGTGGTTCTCCCGATGTGGTTATTTGTGCCGGAAGAACTTTGGTGCCCACACAACGAAGACTTACCGGTGTTATTTGAAAGGCGTTTAGCGGTCGGTGTTATTTCCGCCGCGCTGATTCTTTGTGATTGAGGTTTCTTCGGCAGTGCTGCCCTGCGATGAGTGCTTTGAAGATGGTTGCCAACCGCTGTGACCACTCGCACCTTCACGGTCTTTATGTTCGGCTGGTGCGATTGCCTGGTCGGGCCGGATGGCCTGTGCTTCACTATCAATAATCTCGGTGTACTTTGGCATGTTGTTGCCTCCTAAAAAATAACTGGCCTCCGTGGTGTTGGTTGACATCCACGGAGCATCAGTATGTTGTAAAACGGCCTACCAAATACAGCGAGGTTTCACTTCTCTTTTGGTAGGCTTGGAACGTGATGGGGTTTGGTATCGGTGAGTAGGTGGGCGATCAAACCAACAATACTCAACAACGTTGCCTTCACCATTGCAATGATGAAGTTCAACTAACCAGGTGTGTCGGAATCCCCGAAGCACAACCTGGTAACCTACACATCTCAAACTTGGTTGGTGCTTATAGTTAGTATGGCGGGTCACTTCGGAATTTCAACAACACCCCGGAAATATTCCTTCTCACCTATGGTGGGCCGACTCGCGCCCTAGCAACTCGGCCTTGGGACGCGCTACGTGTTGTCCAGGGCAAGGCGGGCCGCTCTCCGTTGACCTGGTACGCGGCATCGTGGCCTGTGGCCTGTGGGCGGCTCAGGCGGGGAGGTGTTCCGGGCCTCCGGGTGGGGTCGAGATACCAGACGGAACGCCCATTTCGGTGCATTTAAGACATGGCTAATACCGTGTAGTTTGTGAGACTTACGGCGTTTGAATGGAAATCCGCGTTCTGACCAAGCCCGGACCTGTAAAAATTACCGCTGGGGGGACCTGCCCGCCGTCTTCGTATAGAAGCAGGGTACTCTATTTGTTTTCTATAGGATACAACGACTGACAACTTAAATCTTTGGGGTTGGTTTTAGCTTTTCAGGGCTTCAAGATCGTTCTGCGTTGGGGAATCAACGAAGCGCGACCAGGTGCCCGTTTCGCAAACCGCCGCTTTTGGCCTTTTCATAACACCATCTCGACCGCAATGCGTTGATTCTAATGACTCAATTCGTGATGGGGTTGTGATCCTGTCGCACTATCGTCGCACTCAGCCGCGCAAGGCCCGAAAAAAGCCTCACAAATCGCTCGACAGACGACGAAGTGACAAAAATTGTCAGCGGCAAGGCTCACAGCCGTCACCCAGCGCTATCGTCGCTATCGTCCGCTATCGTCAGGATAACGTGTTGCCTAGCACCCGGCAAAGCGATGGGGGAGTCGTAAGAGCGACCCCTCGCCCGGTGTGGGGGTTAAGTCACTACAGAGTACTTAGGGCTCGATAACGATAGCGCCCGCAAGTACCTCTCCCCTCAATGGTTTACAAAGGCACTTTTTGACACGATAGCGCCACGATAGCGTTTCCGTGTTTTATACCTGTTTCTTCGGAAACAATTTGAATTGAACAACTTACACACCATGTTGATAAATGGTAATGACTCTACCAACCTGAAGATGTTGAATTTCGTACAATTCTCGTAACGCCTTGAGTGTTGATATTCCACCACTGCCCTCCGCCGCGTAAGACCAAATTACAACATAGACAAACTGACGCGAAAGTAAACGCACGGTCTTTGGTATTGTAACTCGACACGATGAACCAATCTTCAACATCACTCACTCGACTCATGCACTAAGATGGGTAAAGGTTATGTGAACGCCTTACGTTGTTAGTTATAGTTTGTGCAGCACCTAAGTAGATGTATGTTACGCAACGATGGTCATAATGTGTCATGTGTAAGACGCTTCCCATTCGAGGAAAACAATTGCCACTTACACCCCGCCTGAACAGCCTGTAACGACCAATCCCCATTGTGCGGAACGTAACGACGATAATTTGTGGCACGACGTTTGCATGAGTGATGTCACGCGCTTCGAGTTAGTAAGTTGACAATTTGTGTCGCTCCGCTCGGGCGTGAATCAGCCAAGTATAGGTGAGAAGGAAGTAAGCACCGAAATCCAGCAGTTCACAGAAGAGGACGCATGATCGATCACCACACCGTTTCAAACCCTGTCACACCCGCCCTAATAATAGATTCCCTGCCTACTGAGCAACCCGCTCAGCCGTCGCGTCTTTCTGAAATCATCGCATCATCACGTAGACGACTGCCGACACTCGGCGAGTGGTTTACCGATGTGGCTGAACTGTTCGTCCCAAAACCCGCGTGGACCACGCCAACCTTTGAAGTAGTTGCCGACTGTCTTCCTGTTCCTGATGCCCGATGGAGACCCATCGTCAATCCGAAGGTGAAGGTCTATTCCTTCGATGGCCGCACTGTTAGAAAGGCACGGCCTGAGAATGCTCAGAAGCGCATAGCGGCCTTCAACGCGAAGGAAATACTGGATATCTACCGACACCTGGTCGAGCCTGAAAAAGCAAAGGATCATTTCAAGGCCCGTCGTGAGTGGGATGCCTTGCATTATGTTTCGCCCGCCACTGATCTACTGGCCTGTCGCCGCCAAGCCGGTAGTATCCGTCCCTTTGCTCCGAAGGCTGCTGTATTGACACCTGAAGAATGTGAACGGCAATCGAGAAACGGCAAAACCACGCACGGAATTAAAGATTCCGACAACTTCATTACAAGGGATTTTGCAGAAGAAAAGCTGCGATGGGTTAACAGGTGTTATGACTGTCAGGAATATGTCGAGCAGGAGCACGATTGCAAGACGTGGTGCAAAAAGAAAGCACTAGCTGAGGTGAAGGGCCTTGCTGATGCCCTGAAGGAACATCAGACAGCCGCTCGCAAAATAGAAAGGCAGCGAGCCGCGCAGCGAGCCGAATCCGAAGACACCGTCACAGTTCTGTGCGATCTGCGCCCCGACCTTCCTCCAGGCAAGGAACTGGTGGTTAGCGGTTATGCTCTGAAATCTTGTGTGGGTTTCAAGAGAACAGCGGACGGGGAATGGGAATTTGCACCACCATCAATCACAGCACCTGCCCATGAAATAGTTTCTGACGATGCGTATCTGCGATGGGCTAACAAGATGTACCACACCCCGACCGTACTAGAGATAGATTTTCTGGACGATGAAGGCAAGCAACGCAGGTTGAAGGTGATTCCTTTTGAAACCTGGTGGGCAGAGCAGTGTCAGTTGCGATTGAAGCAGCTTAACTTGACCGTAGAGGCAGGGCAGCATCGCCTTCTCAGTTATCACGGCACGACTACAAAGGTCGCCCAAATATCTGATGCGGGACAAATCGCTCAGTTAGTGGGTGGTAGTCGTGGCACCGGTAAAAACGATTACAGGGCTGATTCGATCTTTGAGGCGAAGCATCCTGAAAAACGAGTAGCGAAGATTGATGCTGCTTGTAAGAGGTGCGGCGAGTCCTTTGTGGCCGTCCGCAAAAGTCACAAGTATTGCTCGAAGAATTGCACCAACCGCAGTTCTGAAGCAAATCCAAAAGGAGAAAACTAGAATGAGCACCGCAACGTTTCAAGCACCAATGGGGGATGTTATGACCACAACAAACGCAAGACTAGAAGACACGCGACCAGACTTACAGGAAATAATCAACGACCTGTTGGTGTTGAAACTGATGGCCCGCGACGGCATTATGACACACAAAAGCCAACATGACCTGGTGAAACACCTTAACCCAAAAGAGATGGCCGCTGTTGCACGCGGTGTTGCTTTAGCGGAGAAGCGGGTTGTGCCCTGTTATGAGCGGCCCTCAACCCCATCACCAAGCAACGATGGTGTGAGGCGTTTCGATGCTAACGGCAAACCAGAAGGCAACTTCAACAAGTAACACCCGACGAAGAAAGCAGGTAGTTAATGTCAACAACCAATAACAAGGCCGTCGTCACACACATCTATCCTAAGATGTCCTTCGGGATAGAAGGTGTTAAGCAGAGACCCATCTCCGATGAGAGAGAGTGCGACGTGTGGTATGAGTTGCGCGAGTTAACCTTTGACCTGGAACCAGGTTGCATCTTGGTCGCAACGCATGAGTCGGCTCATTTCCTCCTTGAGGAACCAAATCCAAGGGTATCTTTCGGGGCAGATGCAGACTTCCATAGAATGTTTGAATATAAAGATGGCACCAGACGCGAAGATGTACACTCGGGCAGGTTGCGTTTCGCCCGACCCAAACAACTAACACGCACGCACCACGATAAGACAACTACGGTAGAACTGTTGCCGTGGAACCTTGGTATCCGCCAATGTGCCGATGAGGTGATTGCACGATACAAGCCCCATTATGATTCTGCTACAGAGCCTCTTATGGCGCTGGTGTTAGTAGACCCTCAAGACTGGTGTCACTTGAAGTACCTCGACAAAGTTGTTAACGGTTGTCCTGGTCTGCCTATTTACATTTTTCATGGGGTTCACCCTGATAAGTACGGTGTGGAGCGTGAGGCGGGCCGCAAGGAAGATTACACCTTTTCAACACTGCCGGAAGATGAAGAGGAAGATGCGTTGCAGCACCTGTTAGCAAAGTATGCGTTAACAATGATGACCGCACCCTCTTACGCAGGTAAAACGCACAACGCAATTTCGATGGGGTTATCGTTGGTGAGCGGGGATGCTTGGTTAGGTCAGTTTCAAGTGCCTGAGAAAATGCGCGTCCGGTACTTTGTACCGGAGTTGACCGCAGGCCGCTTCAAGAAGTTCATGCAGCGCATTGCCCCTCCTGAAGTGTGGAAACAACACGAGGAAGATTTTATTGTGCGGCCTCTCGACTGTGATCTGTTGATGCTTGATAGCCCTGAGATGATTGAGAAGTGCCGGGGTTGTTATGTGTTTCTCGACACTCTAGGTTATTTCATGGGGTTGGACGATAACAACTCCTATGCGGCTGCGATTGAATTTGCCAAACGAATCAACCACCTCATCAAAGAAGGTTGCCTTGGTGTGTGCGGCCTCTACCATCCTCCGAAGTACTCCAAACTGAAAAAGGAAACCGGCAACATCTTAACACTTGAAAATCAGATTCTTGGCTCTGCGGGGTTTGGTGGTCTGCTTCGTTCATGTATCGCAATACGGAACCTCAACCAAGATGCCAATGAAGGCTTGTGGTGTTACGTGCAGGGCTTGAAGAACCCCGGTCTAGGCAAGCCATTTCAGGTTAAAGGCTTCCCGATGGAGTACTTAGGTGAGAGTCGTTATCTATCGGAGTTGTTAGGCACTACAGGCACCAAGAAAGATCAGGTAAAGGCGATGTTATCGGAAGGTAAGACGAACAAAGAGATTTGTGAGGCGCTCAATGTTTCTGCGAACACAGTAACGAGTTGCAACAAGGAGTTGAAGTTATTCGCTGATCTACCAACCGACGAAGTATTTCAAAATGAGGAAGGGGAGGAATAAAAGCATGAGCGACACTGTTAATGATTACATTCCGGGCCGTTCACTTCTTGCGGAGATGGCCGATCTTCGTGAGCAAATGGCGGCTCTCAAGGCTGCGATGTTGCAATTAGTCGATTTGCAACGCGAGATGCACACAAAGGTAGATGCTGTTCTTAACTCTCACATCAACGAAGAGGAAGCCACATGGCCCGCAAATCTGAACAGCAATTAACACTGGAAGAACAGAAACGTTTTTTCATGGGATGCATGAGGAAGGCGCGTATTCATAAACACCGGATGGATTACGCCAAACGCATCGCAGCCATCGACGCGCAGCTATACCCAAATCCCATTGATGATGCGGTGGCGGTAGCAAAGGCCGCGAAGTTGCAACTGAAAGCGCAGAAGGTTGCGGCTGTGGAAGCTAAGAGGGCTGAGGCAGCAGAGCTTGAACGTCAGAAGGAGATTGAACGCCAGAAGATGCGTGATGAAAACAACCCTGTGATTGAGCAACTACGGCGAGGTCGCATTCAAGCTGAACAGCGGAAAGAGCAGTCGGTGCCGGTCACTGAGGTGGTTATCAGTGACGTTGTTCCGGCTGAGGATGTACCCGCGATTAATCCACCATCAGAAACTTCTGTGGTGACCTCGCAGCCTGATGGGGTGGTCGTGTCCCCTGAATTGATTACCATCACACGTGAGGCCGAAGCATCGGCTAAGCGGCAGTCAAGCATCAAGCGCGACGATGGGTTGTTAGATTTCCTCATGAGGGCGACACAGCCTCTTGAGTCACGGGATGAGGTTGCGATAGTACCACCACGACGCTATGTGCCGGAAATACTCACGGAGTCATCAGGGCCTGGTGAGACCTTCGCACGATTGGGGGGTTATAACACTACACCAGAACCGGCTGAGCCGGTCGAAAGTGGTTATTTGGAAGAGTGGAATTGGGTACCTAAAAAGTGGTGAGGTGTTAGATCATCCCTTAATCAACCAAGGATGAACGTGTGAGTAGGGCCAAGACTCTCTCTGAGTTTCACAACTTGCTTCAGGACAGCAACAAACTCCTCAGTGGTCTTGGGTTCCATGTTAATACCGTGAGCGGCTGTCACCTTCGGTTGGCCGAAGATCGTTGTTCCGTCGAAGCCGTATTCATAGTCATCACCGTTCTTGTCCTTCCAACCGCGCCACTGAGCAAGGGGAACTTCGCCGATCAGGTTCATTCCCTTCTGTTGCTTGGGGTCATATATCTTTGTGTACCCCATCGACATCAAAAGAGCGATGGTTGGTCGGAGGGCTTCAAACACTGGTGGATCATCGTCCTTCCTGTATTCAAAACTTTCCGTCTTGATCCACTCCCCCATCAAGAGGTCGGCCTTTTCCTCAACCTCATATTGTTTGCCCTTAAAAATAACAGTGGCAACACCATTTTCGAGTTGAATCAAGTTCGAGGCGGGGTCTGCAAACTCAATTAACAGGTGGCGCACCTTGGCCCGTTGGAACAACGTGTGCAAACGAGGATGTGTCACGGTCGGTTTTCCTCTATCTTTTCAACCCACTCTTCAACTTCCTTCCGAACGAAGAGCACCCTGGTGTTAATCCTCAACACAGGCAAAGGGTGCTTCACCTTCAAGTGACCACGGGGTGAGGCCAACTCGTACACGAACCTCTTGCTGATTCGCAGCATCGCGGCCACTTCGGAAGCTGTTAGAATTTCCATCGCATCACCTTACCACAACCAAAACATCCTCCCGGTCTAATAGACCCGCGCTGCTCTAGACCTATTGCACAGAATCGCACTTTCAGGATTTTATGCACAGTTTTTTACGTGTGGGGCTGTCGTTTACGTCTACACAACCCCTTGATTTTCCGTATGGTCCGGCTTTCCCTATGATTTGAAGACCGGGACGATCACCGGACCGCATGCGCTTCCGTAATTCGTCTGGAACCGAAGCCTCACTACTTCGGCTGCGCCACCACTCGCAGATAGGGCTTCAGGGTCTTCCATCCGCCGGGATATTTTTGTTTGGCTTGTTCTTCTGAGACTGATGTGGGAATGATCACGTCCTGCCCCGGCTTCCAGTTTACCGGCGTGGCAACGTTGTGCTTCGCGTTGAGTTGTATCGAGTCCAGCGCGCGCAGCACCTCGTCGAAATTGCGTCCGCTACTCATGGGGTAGATCAGCATCAGCTTGATCTTTTTGTCCGGGCCAATTACGAACACCGTGCGCACCGTGGCGTTGTCGGCCGCCGTACGGCCTTCGCTGGTGGTTCCAGACTCGGCGGGCAGCATGTCGTAGAGCTTCGCCACTTTGAGTTCCGGATCGCCGATCATCGGATAGGTTACCTTGTGACCCTGCGTTTCCTCAATATCGGCGGCCCACTTGCCGTGACTGGTCACCGGATCCACGCTCAGGCCGATAATTTTCGTGTTGCGCATGGCAAATTCCGGCTGCAGGCCCGCCATGTAGCCCAGTTCGGTCGTGCACACCGGAGTGAAATCCTTGGGGTGCGAAAACAGGATGGCCCAGCCGTTGCCGATCCATTCGTGAAAGTTGATTGTGCCCTGCGTGGTTTCGGCAGTGAAATTGGGAGCTTCGGAATTGATGCGTAGCGACATTTTCGTTCCTCACTTATTTTGCTGATTGATCGATGGCCGCGTCTCTTAAACCCTATAATATTAGTAGAGAATAGAATATCCAGCGGCTGGCAGCCCGTCAACCGGCCACGGCCGGTTCCGGCAGAGATTATGTTATCGCATTGGGTCGCGATTGTGCCTCGGCCCGCGACATGCGTCGCACGGTAAAATCTAAGGCATGGCTGCTTCAGTAAAGAAACTCTCCATCGTCCAGGTCGATGTGTTTACCGATCGCGCCCTCGCCGGCAACGCGCTCGCGGTTTTTCTCGACAGCCGCGGCCTCAGCACCGAACAAATGCAGGCGTTGGCGCGCGAAACCAATCTCTCCGAAACTACCTTCATCCTTCCCGGGGAGGCTTCTGCGGAAAAGGCTCGCGGTATCCGCGTGCGCATCTTCACCGTGCAGGAAGAACTGCCTTTCGCCGGCCATCCTACGCTCGGCACCGCTTTCGTGCTGCGCGGCCAGTCCGGCGCATCAGAAGTCCGCCTCGATCTGAACGTCGGGACGGTACCCGTGCGCTTCACCGAGGAGCCGCCACAGCCTACCTTCGGAGAGATGACACAGAAAAATCCCGAGTTCGGCGCGATCCATGACGTGGAGGACGTCGCGCGTCTCACGGGCCTGAGCGCGGCTGACTTCGACGACTGCGCGCCCATCCAAACCGTTTCTACCGGCGTTCCTTTCACCATCGTGGCGCTGCGTTCGCTGAAGACGCTGCAGGGTCTCCGCCTCGATCTCAACCGCTCCGCCGAATATCTGGCGCGCAGTGGCGGAAAGTTCTTTTACTTTGTTTGCCGCGAAACCGTCGATCCGCAAGCCCGCCTCCACGCCCGCATGATCTTTTACAACGGAGACGATCCGGCCACCGGTTCCGCCGCCGGATGCTGCTCCGCCTGGATGGTGGCGCACGGCGTTGCTGCCAGCGATGAGCGGGTTTTAATCGAGCAAGGTCTCGAAGTGCACCGTCCCAGCAGCATTTTTGTTCTCGCAAACAAGCAAGATAACCAAGTCGCCAATGTGCGTGTCGGTGGAAATTGTGTGGAGGTACTTCGCGGTGAAGTCACACTCGCCATTTAGCGGATCGAAAAGCCGTGACAGTCGCGGCTTTCAGCCCGAGGGCACGATCGTTCCATCCACGAAAGTGCCGTTGGCGACCGCGCTACTTTACCTGCGCTGCGATTCTGTTTAGCATTCACTTCGCTCCGGTTCTCAAAAAGAAATATCGAATTCAAATAAAATTTGTGACGACAGTCTCCCGGTCAGGCCAATGAAGCCCAAAAAAACGATTCTTTGTGTGGACGATAACGAACAGTCACTCTCCATCCGCAAAATCCTGCTTGAAACGCGGGGTTACCGCGTGGTTGCCTGCAACAGTGGCGAGCTAGCCCTCGAAGCCTTCCGCCGCGGCGGCGTTGATCTGGTGCTCACCGACCTGATCATGCCCGGCGTGGATGGTTCGCGCCTGATCGAAGAAATTAAAACCCTCTCTCCGCAAACTCCTGCGGTGCTAATCTCGAGCCGAGCCAAAATCTACGAGCGCGAAACGCTTGCCGATGTTTTTCTGTCCAAGGGAATGTACGAGCCCATGGATCTGCTGGAACGCATTCGCCTGTTGCTGGTGCGCAAGCGCGGTCCCAAGCGACAGGTTGAGCTCCGCGGCCGTGCGGCGGAGGTGCAGCACGCGACTGTGGCGTGAGCGCGGCGCTGGCAAAAATCCTTACCACAGGAGGGCATAGGGGGAACCACGACTCACGAGTTTCCCTGTGTGCCTCTGCGCCCCCTGTGGTAAGGAACTCTGTGAGTCGGCTGCGGGCTGCTCCGGCGCTACCGAAGATTGCTCGCATCCTGTGATATCGTTTTCACTGGATGTCGGCATTCATTGAAGCCAGGGAACTCCGCAAAACCTACCGGGTTGGCAAAGTGGATGTGCCAGCCCTGCGCGGTATTTCCTTCAGCGTGCAAAAGGGTGAGTTCGTCACCATCGTCGGCCCTTCGGGCAGCGGCAAGTCCACCCTCTTTTATCTGCTGGGCGGATTGACCCGCGCCGACTCGGGAAGCGTTACCATCGACGGAGTGGATTTCGCCACGCTTTCCGACGGCGAGCGCACCCGGTTGCGCAAGAGCAAGATCGGATTTGTGTTTCAGAAATTCAATCTTCTGCCCACCCTCAGCGCGCGTTCAAACATCGAGATCGCGGTGGACATCGCCGGTTTGGGCAAGCCCGATCCCGCGTTCCTGAAGAAGATCACCGACATGCTTGGCATTGCCCAACGTCTGGAACATCGGCCCAATGAGCTTTCCGGTGGCGAGCAGCAGAGAGTCGCGCTTGCCCGGGCTCTAATCAACCGCCCCGCCATCGTGCTCGCGGACGAGCCGACCGGCAATTTGGATTCGAAAAGCTCGAGCATCGTCCTCAACATGCTGCGCCAGTCGAATAAAGATTTGGGGCAGACCGTGATGATGATTACGCACAATCCCGAGGCGGCTGAGTATGGCGACCGCATCGTCCACATGCGCGACGGCCAGATCGTGACACCCGATGAAGATCCGCAGTGGTCGCCGCGTCATCCGGTCGAACGTTGCAGTCCTGAGAGCGCGTAGGGGCCTGTGGTGAAACTCGAACTCCGAAATGCGGCGCCTGAAGGCGCGTTGATGCTAATTTTGCGGCATGCCTGAAGTCATGCCCTGATACGAATCTCTACACCACGAACTGATAGGTTCTAAATGGCACATCGCGACGAGTTCAAAAAACCGATTCTTCCCGGCAAGGGAGCGACCGACTATGAGCGCTATCTGCGCACGGACGAACTGCTGGCCCTGCAAAAGCCGCCTGAAGAACTGCTGCACAAGGACGAAATGACCTTCCTGGTCGTGCACCAGAGTTCTGAGTTGCTGATGAAGGGAGCGGCTTTCGAACTCGGCCGCGCCCTCGAATCACTCGAGCGCGCCGACTACGGCAACACCGGACGCCTGATCCGTCGCGCCATTTCGCTGCTCGATCCGACCATCGGCTTGTTGCACATTCTGGAGACCATTACTCCCTACGACTATCACCTGATTCGCGCCGGCCTCGGGCACGGCAGCGGCCTCGACTCTCCTGGATTCCTTTCGCTGCTCCATGTCGGCCCGCGCCTCGGCCACGCTTTTCACGAACAGCTCACCAGCGCCGGCCTCAGCGCCGGCGACCTCTACCGACGTTACCAAGAATTCTTTGGCTTGCACGATGTTGCCGAGCGCATGCTCGACTTCGATGAACGCATGCAGCTGTTCCGCTTCCACCATCTCAAGCTCGCCGAACGAGTCATCGGAGGGCGCGTCGTCGGCACCATGGGAACGCCCGTGGAAGTCCTGCAGCAACGAATGGAAAGCTGGTTCTACAAGGATTTATGGGACGTCCGCAACCAGATCACCGCCGCCAATCCAGCGCCGACGGGAAAGCAGTATTGACTCCACCTCTCAGAACACTCAGAAAGACAGTCTTGCGCTCAACTGAATTTCCCGCCCGGGCGTCATGGCCATGGTGATCGTACCGAACTGCGGAGTGTTCACCTAGCGGTTGGGTGTGCCCAGATTGACTTTGTTTAGCGTATTGAAGGCCTCGCCCCGAACCTGGAAGCTGGTCTTTTCGGTGAGACGGAAGGTGCGCGCCAGGGCGAAGTCGAGAGTCTGCAGTGGAGGACCGTAAACCGAGTTCTTCCCGATATTGCCAAACGTGTATGCGGGCGGCGCCGCGAATGCTGCTGGATTGAACCACTTGCTGGCTGTGCGCGTGCCCGGACCGAATACCGGTTGGCCGGTGAGGTTGGCCCTTATGGGATTTTCTCCCAACACCGTGCCGGAGTTTGCGGTGTCTCCAAATACCGAGATGGTTAAAGGCATTCCCGATTGCACCTGGTAGATGGTGGCGAAATGCCAGTGCTCGGTAAGCAGGCGAATCCAAGTCGCCGCCGCGTAGGCTGGAATGTCGAACACACTGCTCAGCGCCAGGCGATGCCGCACGTCGCAGGCGGGCCCTTTCTCCGCCGCCAGGTCGCTGTTGTTCTGCGGGATCGCGGCCTCGTCCATGGGAGAGCGGAAGTCGGGCGCGTTGGTCAAAGTTTTAGCAAACGTGTAGTTCGCCAGGAAGCTAAGCCCGTGGGAATATCTTCTGCGCACGTTCACGTAAGCCGCGTCATACCAACTCTGCGCCGTGTCCTCCAGCCGGTTCATCGTGCTCACGGGAAAAGTCTGGCTCTGAATAATCGCGTCTGGATCGCTGCTGGGCGTCAACACTGTGCCATTCACGAAGCTAAGTGTCTTGAAGGGCCGCCGCGGTCCAATCGGGCCGGGCCCCGGAGGAGCGTTGTTGATCAGGTGAGCCCGCTGCAAATGAAATCCTCTCGCACCCAAGTAGCCCACTGCGAGTGTCGTATTGCCGCCGAAACTCTTCTCCAACTGAGTGTTCCACTGCTGCACGTACTGGGCGGGCGCGTTGGGATCGAAGGCCGTGAAGCTAACGGTGGTTGGTTTCAGAGTGCCATTTCCCAACACTGGCGTACCGAAATTGAGTCCGCTGGTAAAGAGGGCAGCGGGAGGGGTGAAGTTGTCGGCTTGTTGCGTCTCGGGAAATACATAGGGTACGTTGTGGCGCTGGTTGCACCAGGTGTTCTCGTCCACCGGGCGTAAAGAAAATGCCATAGGCGGCGCGAAATACAAGTCCGGCGCGGGGCAAGGTTCTTCGCGATTCCAATGCGGGGCGCGAAGTTGTGTTTGTTCGAATACATCAATCCACGTGGATAGCCTTGTTCGACGCCGATGAAGACTTGGGGCACGCCGTTTTGGACTAGGGCACCGTCCGCGGGACTGTTAAAGTCTGAGCGTCTGCCTGCACGAGCCGCAGCCCTTCATAGTTGAGGAAGAAGAAAGTTTTCTTGTCTCTTCCCAACAGCGGCCCGCCGAATGAAGCGCCAAAATTATTTTTCGCAACCTAGCGTGCAGCGTCTCGTCCTTCAGGTTGCCACAATTCGATCGGATTTCCCTCAGGGTCATGTAGGCGAACGAACCGGCCGTTGGGATAAGACTGCGGATCAATCTTGATCGCGATTCCTGCAGTTCGTAGTTGGGCTGCGATCCTGTCGAGATCCCGGACTCGAAAGTTCACCATCCAGACCTTGTGGGCATCCTCGAAATGGTCGCTCGTCTCAGGGAAAGGACTGAAGACGGTGGGGCCTGCCTCTTGCTCCCAAACGGATTCCTCGTAGCTCGATGGTGTCAGCGAGACTCCCAGGTGTTGCTGGTACCAATGCCCTAACGCTTTCGGATCGTGAGCTCGGAAGAATAGTCCCCCGATTCCCGTCACTTTTTCCATTTCCCGTCCTCCAGCGCTGCGCATTAAAGCTCAAGAGCCGTCGGACAAAGGCCTGCCGATTTCCCAATGGTGTCCGAAGGGATCGACGATTCGTCCGACGCGCCAACCATATGGCTGATTGCTGACAGGCCAAACGACGTTGGCTCCTGCAATGACGGCCCGTTCGAACGCGGCATCAGGATCTTTGACTATCATCACCATCCGCACAGAACCACCGCCAAGAGACTCGGGGCTGAAGTTCCCGTGCTCCGGAGACTCGTCAGCTAGCCAAAACTCGCTTTCCCCCACGGACAGCCGAGCAACCACCGCTCCACTACTCTCGTCGTCGATGCGGAACAATTCGTCAGCTCCGAATGCCGCCTTGTAGAACTTGATCGCCCTCGCCCCGTTTCGAACCGAGAGCATTGGGGCTATAGCCGTATTCTGGTCCTTCGCGCTCTGCGCTTCGTTGCCCATAAAAAGCTTTTTCGCTCGCTGACTTCAATACTCGCCGCCGGACATTATGCCATATGACCCCAAACGCCACGTTTGCTGCGCTGGGACGGAGTCGTTTATACTCATAAGGTCGAGCGGGAGTAACTCAGCGGTAGAGTGCGACCTTGCCAAGGTCGAAGTCGCGGGTTCAATCCCCGTCTCCCGCTCCAGTTTTTTTGAAGCCCTGCATATGCGAGGGCTTTTCGTTTTAGCGTATTAGACGGCGCGGTAGCCAAGTGGTAAGGCCGAGGTCTGCAAAACCTCTATCGTGAGTTCGATTCTCACCCGCGCCTCCAACATTCGCCGCGGCATCCAGCGGTCAAGCCACGCAATCTAACAGCAAGTGAGGGAACGGAAATGAGAACAGCAACACTAGTGGGAGTTTTGCTGGCGCTGCTCAGCTTGGCAGCAGGCGGCGAGAGCAGGTCCCGTCAGGCCGCTCTGAGCAAAGAAGCGAAGATCACCATGGAACAGGCGCAAAAGACTGCCTTGGCCAAGGAAGCCGGCAAAATTCAGTCGAAGGAGATTGAACGGGAAAAAGGAAAGCTGATCTACTCCTTCGACGTCAAGATGGCGGATGGCGTCCACGAAGTCAACGTCGACGCGATGACGGGCGAGGTTGTGGAAGACACGGTCGAGAGTGCTGCCGCCGAGGCCAAAGAGAAAGCGGCCGACAAGAAGCAAAAAACAAGCGAGAAGGCTGCTCCGCCAAGGAATTAGAAATGCTGGTGGAGAGCCGCGCGTCCCCGCCTTGCTGGACGGGCGAGACGCCCGTCCCTCCACCGTATGACTCATCCTGCGGTCGCGGTATTAGAGCCGCGCGCACACCGACTTGGTCTGCGTGTAGAGTGCGAGAACGTCTTTGCCCATCTCGCGTCCCCAACCGGACTGCTTGTAGCCACCAAATGGCAGTGCCGCGTCGAAGATGTTGTAGCAGTTAATCCAGACCGTTCCGGCGCGCAGTGCGGCCGCCAGCCGATGCGCCTTCGAAATGTCCTTCGTCCAGATGCCAGCCGCCAGACCATACATCGAGTCGTTGGCGCGCGGCGTTAGTTCTTCCGGATTATCGAACGGAATCGCCGTCACCACCGGGCCGAAAATTTCTTCCCGCACAACGCGCATATCGTCTTTCGTATTCACCAGCACGGTGGGCTCGACAAAATATCCCTTGTCGCCCAGTTTCTTTCCGCCAGTCATCGCCGTCGCGCCTTCGGACAAGCCAATCTCCAGGTAGTTGCACACCCGCTGCAACTGCTCCTCGGAGACTAGCGGCCCCATCGACGTGTCTGGTTCCATGCCCGAGCCGACCCGGATCTTCTTGGCCTTCGCCGCCACACCCTCCACCACGCGATCAAACACCGGCCGCTCCACGAACAGACGCGAACCGGCGCAGCAGCATTGTCCGTGATTGAAGAAAATGGCGCTCGCGGAACCGGCGATCGCGGTGTCCAGATCCGCATCCTTGAACACGACGTTTGGCGACTTGCCGCCGAGTTCGAGCGAGACTTTTTTCAGATTTCCGGTGGCTGCGTGGACAATCAGCTTGCCCACTTCCGTCGATCCGGTAAACGCAATTTTATCGACCAGATCGTGGGCTGCCAGAGCCGCGCCCGCCGTCTCGCCATATCCCGGGACGATGTTGACCACGCCATCGGGAAATCCGGCTTCCATAATCAGCTCGCCCAGACGCAGCGCGGAGAGGGGCGTCTGCTCAGCCGGCTTCAACACCACTGTGCATCCTGAGGCAAGCGCCGGCGCCAGTTTCCACGCCGCCATCAGCAGCGGGAAATTCCACGGGATAATCTGGCCCACGACGCCAACCGGCTCGCGGAGCGTGTAGGCGTGATAGTTGACACCCGGCGTATAGGGCACCGAGAGCGGAATGGTTGTGCCTTCAAGCTTGGTCGCCCAACCCGCCATGTAGCGGAACATTTCGACGGCGAGCGGAACATCGGCGGCGCGCGCCACGGTGAGCGGCTTGCCGTTATCAAGTGTTTCTAACGTCGCGAATTCTTCGAGGTGCTCTTCCAGCAGATCGGCGAGTTTCCACACCAGCTTGCCGCGCTCGGAGGCAGTCAGGGGCGACCAGGGACCACTGTCGAACGCCTTGCGCGCGGCCTTTACGGCAGCGTCGATGTCCTGGCGATCGCCTTCCGCGACCTGCGCCAGAACTTCGCCGGTGGCCGGGTTGTAAGTTGGGAAAGTTTTGCCCGATGCGGCATTCACCCACTTGCCGTCGATCAGCATTTTGCGCGGTTTTCGGATGAAGTCGCTGACGCGTGAATCAATCTGGATTGGGGAAATTGCAACGCCCATACATCCTCCTTAACGAGATCGAGTGAGAGGTTTGGTTGAGGTGAAATGACCTTGGAAAAATACTAGTCCCGCAGGATGGGGAAGGCAACTGGGGGAGGGTAGTGGGCTACTTTCATTTTTCAAAATAGCCGACTAGCGGGGATGAGCCATTGAGTCAGTGAATCATCGAGCAATTGAAACATTGAAACATTGACTTGATGCCTCAATGGCTCACTGTCTCAGCTTCTAGTGATCATGTCCGTGGTCCCCGTCATGATTCTCATGATCCCAGTGCCCTTCATGCATCTGCCAGCCCTGACGATAGTGATCATAGTGAGGATGGTTCCAATAGGCCCCTTCATAGGGCGGACGATCCCAGCGCCCTGCTACCCACCGATAGTGATGTCCATGCGGGGCCCAGTACCCTTCTATCCAGGTGTAGCCTGGGCCCGGTTCTGGCCCGCGCTGCTCGTACCGGTAGGCAGGTGGTGCGCCTCCAATGTACACGCCAATCTGTCCCGAAGCAGGGACAGTGAGAGCAGCTGCGAACAGTACGCCATATATCCACTTCAATTTCATTTTGAATCTCCTACTGACTACTATTTGACTCTATCGAGTACTTCGGCTAAACCCTTGAAAATTTTTTCCCGCATCTTGATCTTAATTTTGCGTCGTCCCATGTTGCGTCTTACGTTGCGGAATCTTTCTGGCGAGTGGCTTTAACTCCGGTCAGGATCCCGAGCCCCACTAGCACGATCCCACCCACCACAATCCAGTGCGTCGGTACGTGCATCAAGCTTGCACCGTAGATGAGCCCAGCAACCACCAGCACAAAACCGGTCAGGTAAATTCCAAATGACACAAAGGCTCTCCATTCTGTTTGCCACCGCCCTTCTATCGGGGAGGCAGCTTGTGCCCGGCCGGAATCGCTTTGCCTTCTTCCGCCGTGAGACGAGAGGGATCGCAATAGCCGTAACCGTTTAAGCAAGCCGTGTAGTTACGTTTATGTTCCGCGTCGGCCAGCATCTTGGCTTCAGAGGGATCCAGCTTTGCGTAGTCACAACCTTGTTGGCCTGACTTACAGGCGGAGATGTTCCGCTGGCGTTCTGCGGCGGATGTCTGTCCGGCTTCCGATGGAGTGAGTTTGGAGTGGTCACACTCGTCCCAGCCGTTCTCGCAATTTTGTGCGTTGCGCTTATGTTCCGCGGCGGTTACTTCGTTCGTTTCCGAAGGCGTCAGCTTGGAGTGATCGCAAAGGCCAATACCGTCTTTGCAGTCGGAAAAATTGGACTGGCGCCTGGCTACGGCTACTTCCCCGGCTTCCGCCTGGGTTAGTTTGGCGTGGTTGCAGGAGCCAGCGCCTTCTTTACACTCAGCAACGTTGCGCTGTTTTGCCGCGACTGACCATGCGCGAGCCTCGGATGGAGTCAATCGTGAGGGATTGCAAGTCGCGATTCCGTCGTTACAGTCTGAAACATTGCGCTGATGATCGGCGACAGCCCATGCCGCCGCTTCCGGTCCAGTCAGTTTGGAATGATCGCAGGAATTAAAGTTGTTCCGGCAATTCGAAACTTCGCGCTGGTGGCTGGTAACGGCTACTTCGGCCGATTCCGTCTGCGTCAACTTGGAGCGGTCGCAAGACGCCCAGTCGTTCTTGCAGGCCGACAAGTTCTGCGCGAGCTTCGATGCGCGGTCCCCTGATTGGGCAATCAGCAGAACCGGCCACAAGGCGATGCAGGCTATTTGCGCTCCAATATTTCTCCGCGGGCAGATTCTCATTTTCCGGCCGCTGTTCGGGAATTGGATAAGCTGACCGAAACCGATACGCGGTCCCGGTCAGCGCAAATCATCTCCAGCTCGGAGATACTTTTTGACTTAGTTCTTGTCTTCATTGAGTTCCGCGATGTGGGCCTGGTGGCCCGCGTCGGACACCGCCTTCACAAACGCGTCTCCGCTTCGGGGAGTTGACGCCTTACCCGAAAGGATGTTGCGGAACATCATCCTCTTGCCATAAATGGCGCGAGTCGAGTCGTCGTCCTGCTCCACTACCGCACCTTCCAGCGTCAGGCCAGCGAATACGCCTTTCGAACGCGAATACGTTAGTACTTCAGTGTTCATTAGCCAGTCGGTTCCGGCGGAAGCGTGACGGCCTACCGGGCCCGCTGCCACCGATCCTTCACCGGTGAGTTCGAACTTGCTCGAAAGCAGATGCTGTAAACCACGGTCGTTCATCACCAGCATGACCAGATCAACGCCTTCGATTCCGATCTGCAATCCCCAACTCCCACCGCCAACCGAGACGAATGCGGGAGCGCTCCAGCCTTCCGGCGTGCGGCAGGAGGCCACTCCGCGGCCGTGTTTGCCGCCAATGATGAAGCCGCCTTTGATTAAGTTGGGCACTACGAGGATGCATTTCGAACCGGTCAACACTTCCTCGGGGATCCCTTTGTCGGGAGTCGCCATAATCGATTGGAGAACATCGACGGATTTTTGCATGCGGTCGACCGTGTCTTCCTGCGCTGAGCCAGCCCAGGCGAGGGTTCCGACAAGACCGATCAAACTCATCATGAGCAGCGAGACTATCTTTTTCATATGATTTCTTCCTTTTGGGATCCACTGAACTAAGAGGGGAGGACTTCAGATAGGCTGACTTAGTTCAGGCAACCTGAAAGAGCGAGAAGAACTTACCCGTCTCAACCATCATGGTCGCGCAACCACCAAGAGGATGGCTGGTCTACATTGCTCACTTTTGCCGATTCATCAAAGTCGATTACCCAAAATGAGATTCCTGGTGACCGCAATGCCGGGGCCGATACTTTCGACGCAGGATGAGCAATCTTGCACAGAAAGACGCGCTCTAACGTGTCATCGTCAACCTTGGCGGAGACGCGAATTAAGGAAGAACTTCCTCAACAGCGCTTCCCTAGCCTCAGAGCGGAACCATCCGTACTTGGGGAGAAAGAATGAAGGTGGATCGTTGATGCAACGCGCTTTTCACCGATTTCGTGATCGGCTTCGTAGACGCCTCGCCGCCATTACGGCCTCCGTCTCGAAGCTGTTTGCATTTATCGCGCCAACGGCTCCCGGTTTCGCATCGCAACGGATGTGCCCCTTTTGCGGGCTAATCACGTCGCGGTCCAAGAACTCTTGCCTGGAATGCGGAAAGTCGCTCGCTCCGGCCAGATAGGCATGACAAGATTGGCATAACAAGGTAGATGACTTTGCAGTAGCGCTCATTTTGGAGACCCTCATCATGAGCGAGGAGATCAATGATGCTTTGGACAATTTTCGTTGTGCTTCTGATTCTGTGGCTACTTGGTTTCAGCCTCCACGTGGCCGGCGGTCTGATTCACTTGCTATTGGTGATTGCGCTCGTGGTGCTGGTCATTAACCTGGTGAGCGGCCGCCGTGTGGTGTAAGGCCGTCGCTCGGGCTTTCGAGGATCCAACATGAAAAAGCAGTACCTGCACCTCTCCGCTTATTCGTGCGACAAATGTGCAGGGCCGGTCATAGCGGGCTCGATCGGAGTCCGCGAAAATGAAATATCGAAAGAGACCGACATTCGAGGAGTGGGGGCGATTTGCCTGTCCTGCGGCCATCGGCAAAGTAAAGCCACCGAATCCGGCGTGACCCTCTCCTTTCCACCCCGGCAATGGGAGTCAATAGAAGCGATCAAGAAGAGTCCTGTCGTCGCAGAATTACTAGCGGTCACCTCGGAAACTTATTGAGTCGCCACCTGCGAACACCCGCGGGTCTCAAGACGCTCGCGTACGCGCACCAGCAATGCTGAGCGCGATCCCGCCCGCGATCAGCACGACACTGATGGTGGGCGAAACATGCTCGCTGTGACTGGTCTCAACGCCGAGCTTCGCATCTCCAATCTTAATGCCCTGCGTCTCGGTGTGGGGGATTGGAACAATCAGGGATGCGATGCCGAGCGCAACCAGGAGCAGGCCTGCAAACAGCAAAATTTTCATATCGCCCTCATTAGTACGAAATTTGCGCTGCGGCGAGCAGCTTAGTCGTGCAGAACAACACCAAGCAGCGAGCTGTGGACCTGCAACCCGCCTTCCGGACCGCCGGAGTAATCGACAAAACCCAGCTTCCTGAAGCGGTTCATGAAAAAGCTCACCCGCGAACGAGTTGTCCCCACCATTTCGGCTAAACTCTCCTGACTGATTTTGGGGACCACGGTCTCGGGCACGCCGTCCTTGCCAAAATGAGCGAGCAGGAGCAGGACTCGAGCCAGCCGCTTTTCGCTGGAGTTAAACAGCTGGTCGACCAGATCCTCTTCATAACGGACATTCCGCGCCAGCAAATACGCCACGAACAGATCGGAAAACGCGTGTTCGCGATGCAGCGCGCTTATCATCGCCTTTTTGTCGATCCGCAGAATTTCACAATTCGTCATCGCCGCCGCGGATCCCATGCGCAGGGCCTGACCTGCCAGCGTACCCTCGCCAAAGAAGTCTCCCTCACTTAATATCCCGATAGTCGCTTCTCGGCCGGTCTTCGAGACCACGGTGAGCTTCACTTTGCCTTTTTGGATATAGAAAACCGCGTCCGCCGTATCCCCTTGCGCGAAGATTCCCTGCTTCTTGGGGAATGTCAGGTTCTTCCTGCCCCCGCCAATGGTCGCGAGGAAGGTGTTGGGATTGAACTCGCGGCCCTTCTTATTCGCCTGTGTAGGGGAGCCCATTAACTTCCAATTTTAATCCTAAAGGACGGTGGTTTGTCTCATAAATTTGTGACGCCGCACCGCTAAGCTTCTTCTGGTTGGGGATTCTGAAATTCACAATGAAGCGAAGCGCGTAACCGAGTATGGGCTAAAAAGAGCACGGGAAGCGTGGCCGTCCTTCTGGGAAGTAAATCATTGTATTACGCTTTTCCCAGCGCTTAAAAGCCCGTGTTTTTATGGGCTCTGGGTTCGGGATTCTGACGGGAATTAAGACAACTCACCAGAAGGATTCCGCAACATAAAACCAAGCAAATTGGATATGCGGAGTACTGTTCGGAATCGCTCTCACCATCCCTGCTTCGGCACAGATTGGGGTGTACATCGGAACCCCACCACCACCGTTGCGCTACGAGCAGCGTGGGCCGATTCCAGGCCCGGGCTACGTTTGGATTGAGGGGTATTGGGCCCCGGATGGGCATCACTACCGGTGGGTGGCAGGGCATTGGGAGCGTTCGCCCTACGAAGGAGCATATTGGTTTATCCTCACTACGATCACTATCGTGAAGGCGTGGAGACTGCATGAAGGCCACTGGGATCGTGAGGACCACGATAGGGATCGCGGGCACGACGACGATCACCACGATCACGATCATTGATCGTTGAATATTGATCGTTGAATATTGACGATTGAGCTATTGCCGAAGTTTGACGCTTTCGCCCACGGCTATTAGGAAAATAGCGCTCTTGCCTTCGGCGTGTGGGGAGAAGAAGCGGGTCACGTCATCGTCGTAAAAGGTGAGGCCGGTGGCTCCCAGGCGCTCGGCATAGGCTGCGAGGTACAGCTTACCGCCGAGGATGCCAGCCTCCAACTGTACGGCACGATAGCCGCGATTTCCAAAGCGAGCGAAAATCGGCCGCAAGTCTGCCAGGAAGAAAATATCCACGGCGGCATCGGCAGGCAACTGCTGTTCTAATCCGAGGTAGCCGGCTTCGTCGCGAAAACTTCCCCGCTTCAGACACTCGAGCATTCTATGGTCACGGTGGAAGGCGTACGCTCCGGACTCGAGACCTTCGACGGCGTGGACAATCAGGTAGAGATGGTTGAGTTGAGATCCGAAAGGATTGAGGAAGTCGGCCGGTATGCCGCGCGTCGCCCGGTCGAGCATGGTGGAGAGCTGGGTCAGGCTGATCGGCGTGCGTGCAAACTGGCGGCTAGAGCCGCGACGCAGGATAACCTGCTCGATGGGATCGCGAGGCATTTCCGGGTCGGACGAGGGCGTTAGTTGAACGACGGGTCCGGCGGGCGGCGGAAAGTCCGTCGGGTCCGTGCTACCGATTTCAGCGCGGCCCGGTGCAGTGTCCCCTCGCCACGCCGCAACTACCGCGGCTGAATCGAGCGAAGACGCGGCGTGCATTTCGCGCATAAGTGGATAGTCAATCTCGTTCCGTGAGAGCGGCACAGTTTCGAATCCGAGCGGCGAGATATCGGTGAGCAGTCGGGCAGCGGTTTCGGAAGGCGTAGCGGGGCGGGCAGAAAGCCTGGAATCGTGACCGAGGGCCACCAGCGAGAAGGCCACCTCACGCTGAGAATCGACATCCAGCAGGCGGTTTACCGTTGCGTCCACAAACCCGCACACTACCTTGGCGGGCAGGCCCAAGGCGGTGGCGACAGCCAGCAGGTTGGCGAGCAGGGTGCCGTTGTCCCAGCCAAAATGGCGGTAGGTGCGGGCTTGATACTTCCAGGCATTGCGCCAGTATGTGGCGGTGCAAACGACAGTGAGCGGCGCTTGAGCGATGGCAGGTTCGCCGCCGGTGGCCTCGACCAGGACGCTGCGGTAGTCTCCGACGCGCAGCTGGCGCAGGCCGAACTCGGCGGGAGCGAAGTGATAGACGCCGGCCGGAAGGTTGATGAGGTCGCCGCAAACGAGGTAAAGCTCAACCTCGTAGAGTGCTCCGGTGCAGGCGGCCGCGCGAAAATAGATTTCGCCGCCCGAATATTTTCTCTGCCGGGTGATGCCCGCCGAAAGGTACAGGAGTTGTGCGACCGCCTCCAAATCTGGAGCGGCATTGGCCTGGACGGGATCGGGGAGGCGGGCGGCGATCGCAGAAAGGGCAGCGACTCCAGTTTGGCGCACTTCGGTGGGCATGCGCGATGGTTCCAGCGAGGTGTAAATCTTGAATGGCAAGGGCTGGTTGCCAAAGTCCAGGAAATGCGGGTTGGTGCGAACGCTAGTGTAGGAATGCTTGGTAGCTTCGTGGTAGTTCCAGGCGGCTTCGGTGCTGATGTTGGTGGGCATTGGCTGGAGTAGTGATGTCAAGCTGCTTATATCAATAGGGAGAGGATACGGGTTTTCCATTCCAGGTTGAATCTCCGGAAAATGTAGTAGATGATGCGATCCACACTCTCTACGTTCACCAAGCACATCCCTATGAGCAACAGGCAGATCATGGCGGCAGTATGTATGTTCTTCTGTTGAAATGCTAGCCTGAAACCGCGATGCGTGCCCCTCTCTTCCATCTCGTCATACTCATTGCGTTGCTGCTTTCGCTGGCCGCAAACTTATCGGGCACAACTTCCGCCCATTCGGCTGCCGCCCGCTGGACTGTTGTCACTCACCCCGCCCGCCTCGTCAACGGAATGCCGGTACTCTTCCGAGTCACCACGCCGAAGCCGGTCCGCGCGCTTTCGGGCAACTGGCTTGGCCACGGGATCGCGTTCAGCTTCGACCCAAGCCACAAATCATGGTTCGCGCTCGCCGGGGCCAGTCTTGAGACCAAGCCGGGAGCCTATCCCATCCAGCTTCGCGGAGAGACTTTTGCCGGTCAATCTGCCGGACCTCCAGACGGGGAAGCCATCTCATTCGAAAAGAAGATTCGCGTGGAGCGCCAGCGCTATCCCCGCGTGCAGCTAAAGGTTCCCGGACGCTATACCGCGCCCAGTCCTGAAGACCAACGCCAGATCGCACAGGACAAGGAAACAAAAGAAGACGCTTTTAAAACCCTCAGCCCAGGCCGCGAATGGAAAGGGTCATTCGCTGCTCCGGTGAATGCCGAGATCTCAGACGCGTTCGGAGTCGAGCGCGTCTTCAACGGTTCCGTGCAGAGCACGCATCAGGGTCTCGATTTCCGCGTGCCCAGTGGAACGCCGGTCGCAGCGGTCAATAGCGGGCGCGTCATCCTGGCGCGGCCGCTGTTCTTTGAAGGGAATTGTGTGGTGATCGACCATGGCCAGGGCCTGCTGACGCTCTATCTGCATTTGTCGAAATTTTCGGTTAAGGAAGGCGACGATGTCAGCAAAGGGCAGCCGATCGGACTGAGCGGCGGCACAGGACGCGCCACCGGTCCTCATCTGCATCTGGCCGTGCGCTGGCAGGGGGTGTATCTGAACCCGCAGGTGCTGCTGAAATTGAGATTGCCGTGAGTGCATCGTGAGAATGCCTGGCGGGGGCGGAGGAGATTCCCGAGCATGATGGGGTCCTTCGACTCTGCAGCCCACCTCGCAAGCGCGGCGCGCTGCTCCGCTCAGGATGACAACCTTTGTGGCGGCCGCTGCCACGAGCCTTAGTAGCCGGAGGCTAGCAGCGCGTCTTCCGCGTCCAACATGCCATCGCGAAACGTAACGCTTCTCCCTGAAATCGCGGGGATTCGCTCGCCGGGAACAATGATCCCCACCAGGTTCAGCGGATCTGAGGCTGCGATGGTGACGCGCTCGCTATGTGCATTCGGAGGCAGCTTGCGCTGGGCGCGCAGTGATTCGACCGCCACGGGAAGCGCGAATTGCTCGCCCAGAAATCCATCGACAAAGCGCCCGCCGCGCACTTCGCCGCGGTCTTCGAGGCGGCGGTAGCCGATTTGCAGTTCACGCCATCGCGGCAGATTCGTCTCCCGCAACAGAAGGTCGCGAAAGACGACGCCATAGCGCCGTAATAACATCCAGCAGCAGGATTCGACGCTGCGGTCGCGATCCGCGCCTTCGGTGTGCAACAGCGACCAGCGTCCCGGCGCATGTCGCGGCCGGCGGGCCTTTCCAATTATTTTCGCAAGTCCATTCCCTGCCGAAGTTTTTGGCGTTACCAGGGAGCGCAGGTTCTCGAATCCGTCCGCGGTCACGAGGCCGGCTGCGACAAGTTCCCAGAGTCCGGTTTCGATTTCCGCTTTAAGCCTGCCCGTCGCTCGCACCATGTCGGGAAAAAACAACGCGCCCCGCTGTTTCAAGAGTGCAAGCGCCGCCTGCGCCACCGGACTTAAGAACGATGTAGCGGAATCTTCCGCGCCGGGATGATGCGGTCGTAACCAGTCGGCATCTTCGCGCACAAAAAATGCAATGGGCGCGACCCGCGTCGGAATCACTCGCCGCCTGTTCTCTCGGCCGTTTTCGTCGCTCCCCGTTGCTTCAAGAGTCGCTGGATGTGGCGACAGCCGGCCCCATCCGACCACACCTGCCAGGCACAGCTGATCGAGGTGTGCCGGATCGTAGTCCGAGATTCTGCGTGCCAGCACAAATCGCTCCCACGCGCTTGCCGGAATCTCAAACCCCTGCAACTGGCGAATCACTTCGAGCGTCCCATGCTCGCCGCGCACCTGCGTGCCCGGAGCAATATGCTGCCAGCGCAAAAGCCAGTTCATAAACTGGGATGCCGTGACCGGGGCGATCTGCTTGCGCAAGGTCGCGACCGTCAAGCGATGAATTCGAGCCAGCAAACGGCGCTCGCACCACTCTATTTCGGGTTCGTGTGAAGCAGATGGCGTGGTGCGCGAATCTGCGGGGCGGAACTTCCCGCGCAGAATTCCTCCGCTTGCTTCCATGCGAAGTAAAGCCCTCTCAATCTCAGACGCGGGCAGGCCTAGCAAGTCGCCAATTTCTGAAGCTGTGGTCGGCCCGAGATGCGCGATCCATCCCTGAACCGCTGCCAGCAGCGCATCATCAAAACTTACTGTAGAGACGCGGCTTGCCGCGTCTCCCGTGGCGACGGTCTTGTGCCTCGCTGCCGGAGACGCGGCTAGCCGCGTCTCTACGGAATGGAGTGCCAGGAACCATTCCTGCTGCTCGGCGGATAGCCAATATTGTTTGCCCGCGGCTTCCGCGACGACCGCGCGGTTTTCGAGATGCAGGCGATCGAAGAATGGACCCCAATCGGCTGTGAGCTTCCCGCCGCGATCTTCGAGCTGATTGCTGAATGCTGAATGCTGACTGCTCTCCACCGGCACCATCACCAGCGTATGCAGCACATCATGCAATTCATCAGCGTCGCGCACGTCCGGCCACGCCTCCTGCTGCACTTGCGCAATGGCTGCGGGATCGAGCGCGCCGACTTCCTCCAGCACCGACGCCGGCAACACTCGCCGCATCTCGACCGCCCGCGCGCGGCGCTCCTCTAGCGGCGCATCATCAAGGTAGGCATACGGATTCGCGTTGAGAATTTCGTGCGAGAATTGCGACGGCACCGGAGTGTCAACCGCGAGGCAACGAATCCGTCCCTGCTCGATTCCACGCAAGACTTCGCCGAGGCCCTCGATATCCAGCGCCTCGGTGAGCACGTCCTTCATTACCTCGCGCACCAGCGGATGCTCGGGAATCTTGATGTCGCCTTCGATGTTTTCCTGGCACGCGGCTACGTCGGGAAAAACGGAGGCCAACAGGTCGTCCGAGCGCATGCGCTGAATCTGCGGCGGAACTTTCTTGCCACCCTGAAAACGCAGCAGCGCCAGGGCTCGCGTGGCGTCCCACCGCCAGCGCGTCTGAAAAATGGGCGAATCGAGCGCCGCCTGCTCCAGGATCGGCGGCATGGTCTCCGAATGGAGGAATTGAAAAACGTCCGCCAGAGGAAAGCTATGCTGCTCGGACAGTGCGATGTTCAAGCCGTTGTCGGTGGCTGCAGCCTGCAGTTCGAAATTGAAACCACGGCAGAAGCGCTTGCGCAGCGCCAGCCCCCAGGCCTTGTTGATCCGTCCGCCAAAAGGCGCATGGATAATCAATTGCATCCCGCCGCCTTCGTCAAAGAACCGTTCGGCGATGATCGTCGTCTGCGTGGGCACATCGCCCAGCACGACACGCCCTTCGAGGATGTACTGAATCAGTTGCTCGGCGCCCGATAGATCAAGTCCACATTCCTCTCGCAGCCAACTCACCGCGTCGGCCACTATAGGAAGACTGCGCCATCCTTCTACTGGAACCACGGCCGGCAACCGGTCGCTGATCTCTTTGCGCAATTCGCCCAACTGCTGCGAGAGTTCGGCGGTGCGCGCCGGAGCTTCTCCACGCCAGAAGGGCACCGTGGGCGGCGCGCCGTGCGCGTCTTCCACCAGCATGCGCGACGTCCTCGATTCGACACGACGGATTCGCCATGAGGTGTTTCCGAGCAGCATGATGTCGCCCGCCAGGCTTTCGACGGCGAAGTCTTCATCGACAGTTCCGACTGAGCCGCCGTCTGGCTCCGCGACCACCGCGAAGAGGGCATTGTCAGGAATCGCACCGCCGCTGGTGATCGCCGCCAGCCGGGCGCCGCGCCGCGCTCGCAGCCTGCGGTTGATGCGGTCGTGATGCAGGTAAGCGCCGTAACGCCCTCGTTGCGACGCGATTCCTTCCGAGAGCATCGTAAGCACCGCGTCGAATGTTTCGCGAGCTAGACTGCGATAGGGATAGGCCCGCTTTACGAGCGCGAATAACTCATCCTCGTCCCACCCGCTGTTAGTAGCGCCGGCGTCCTCGCCGGCTGTCACGCCAGCTGTCACGCCAGTTTCATTTTTGCCTGACTGGTGGGGGCGTGACGCCTCCAGGGCAGCCGCCGGGACGGCGGCGCTACCGGCGGCCGCACAGCAAGCGACAATTTGCTGTGCAAGCACATCGAGCGAACCTTCCGGGAAAATCAGCCGGTCGAGTTCGCCTAGGCGAATCGCGCGTACGAGCACGGCGCATTCCGCTAGATCGTCACGCGTGGTGACAAAAAATCGTCCTTTGGGGACCGCGCCGCGCCAGTGACCGGACCGTCCCACCCGCTGCAAAGCAACGGCAATCGAGCGCGGGGAACTGATGTGGCACACTAAATCCACCGTTCCCACGTCAATGCCAAGTTCGAGCGAGGCGGTCGCGACCAGCACTTTCACCTGGCCCTCTTTCAGCTTTCGCTCCGCCTCCAGACGCAGCTTGCGTGACAAACTCCCGTGATGCGCCGCTACGTTGTCCTCACCCAGCCGCTCCCCTAGTTGATGGGCAATGCGTTCGGCCAGCCGCCGCGTGTTTACAAAGACCAGCGTCGAGCGGTGCGCGTTCACCAGTTGCACGATGCGCTCGTAAATCTCGTCCCACATTTCGTTCGAAGCGACTGGACCAAGTTCCGAAGAGGGAACCTCCACTCCAATGTCGAGCGTGCGCTGGTGGCCAACATTGACGATTACCGGATCGGGGCGAGTTCTTTCGGAATCAGAGTTGCCTGCGAGAAAGCGCGCAACTTCCTCAATCGGCTTCTGCGTCGCGGAAAGCCCGATGCGCACCGGCGGGCGATGAGTCAAAGCTTCCAGCCGCTCCAGCGAAAGGGAAAGATGCACGCCGCGTTTGTCATCGGCGACGGCGTGAATTTCGTCCACAATCACGGTCTCAACATCGCGCAGGATGGCGCGGCTCTTCTCCGCCGTCAGCAGAATGTAGAACGACTCGGGTGTGGTAACTAGAATGTGCGGCGGCCGCTTCAGCATGAGGCGGCGGTCTTTCATCAATGTGTCGCCCGTTCGCACGGCGGTGCGGATCTCGGGCATCAGCAGTCCGCGCTCTCCCGCCATCTGCAAAATTTCTCCCAGCGGGATTTCAAGATTCTTCTGGATATCGTTGCCGAGGGCTTTGAGCGGTGAGATATAGAGCACTTCGGTCCGGTCGCGCAGTTCGCCTGCGAGGGCTTTGCAGACCAGCCGGTCAATGCAGGCGAGGAAAGCTGCAAGCGTCTTGCCCGATCCGGTGGGAGCCGAGATCAGTGTCGTGTGTCCGGCCAGTATGTGGGGCCAGCCCTGCTCCTGCGGTTCGGTCGGCGTCGAAAAGCGCGCCGTGAACCATTCCTGAACCAGGGGATGAGCCCAGGCCAGCGAAGGGGAGACGGCGGACGGCATGGGAATGATTGTAACGAGAAATCATTGTTTCGTAAAATGTTCGCCTGATAGGCCTGCCGAACTAGAATGCGACGCGGTGGTCAAGTCCGGCTTGTGAAGTCGCGGACGACTTCGTTCATCCCTTTTTCGTATGCGGAGATCAATTTGTCCATGGTGGCATTCGCCTGCTGGTCGATTTGTTTCCGCGAAGGGTCGGCGTTGAACCATGCGAGGGACTGTCGAATGCCTTCGGCGAACGATGTGGTCGCGCAGTAACTGGGAACAAAACGTTTGATCTTGGAGTTATCGAAGACCACGCTTACGGACTTATCACCTATCAATGTCCCCTTCTTATCGGGCAGGCAGGCGGCAATGAAGTCGGATGGAATATGCACCAATTGCGGTTCGACGCCGACGGCGGCGCCGACGATGCGAAAGAGCTGGTCCCAGGTCAGCACTTCATCCGATGTAATGTGAAACGCGTGTCCGATGGCTTGCGGATGGCCAAGCAAGCCTACGAGTCCTTTGGCGAAATCGGTGTTGTGCGTGATCACCCAGAGGGAAGAGCCGTCTCCGGGCACAATCATTTTTTGTCCGCGGATCATCCTGTCGACGGCGGTGTAAGACTGCTGCCAGCTATTGAGCACCAGCGGAATCAGGGTCTCGCCGTAGGTGAGCGATGGCCGCACGATGGTTGCGGGAAAGCCCTCGTCGCGATAGGCCTGCATCAGGCGTTCTTCACAGGCAATCTTGCTCCGCGAATAATCCCAATACGGATTGGCCAGCGGCGTGGACTCGGTCATCAAGTAGTGCGTCTGCGGTTTCTGATAGGCGCTGGCCGAACTGATGAACACGAACTGCCGGGTGCGTCCCCGGAACAGCTTGAGATCGCGTTCGATGTCGGCGGGAGTGAAAGCGATCCAATCGACGACGGCGTCGAAGGACTCGTGCTCCAGTTTCTGGAGTAGGGCGGGATCGTTCACGTCGGCAATCAGAGTCTTGACGCCAGCCGGAAGCTCGGACGCATGCTGGCCGCGGCTGAGCAGCGTGATGTCGAGGCCGCGCTGGGCGGCCAGTGCGGTGCTGGCGGTGCTGATGATTCCGGTTCCACCGATGAAGAGAATTCTCATAAGCCATCATTTGTAACAGGAATCTTTTCCCGTTGACAGGTTCTGAAAACGAGGGTAAATTTCTTCCCACTTTCCCGCAGCAGAACGTCCCCGAGTACAAGGTTCTACCTCAGCTTCGGCGAGAACGCTCGTCTTCTCGCCATGGGCCCCAGTGGAACAGGAAAAGAACCAACACGAGCGCGGGTTCTACCTCCTTCCTGAACTCTATGGTGCGGCGGCGGAGAAGGGAATCTCCTGGAACCATCATCCCGCGACCATGAGACGGATGAAGGCCATACGTGAACGGCAGAAGAGCGCTCCGGCAATGCCGAGGCGGATGGTATCGAACACAGCTTCCACCCATGAGGGAACGAAAGTCCGATAGAAGGGCGTCTAGGAGAACTGGCGAACGTCCGCGGATTTCGATTTCCGGCGCTTGCTAGGCGATCCCGCGGGCGGTATCCGATCGTGGTTGCAGCGGCGCTGACCTCAGGTGGTCCGCGCCTTTTATTTCCCAGATTCCGTCGAACTTTACGAAGTAGGGCTCGACCGAAATGTTGGGGAAGTTTGCGGTGAGCAGTTCTCCGGCGCGCAGTAGTTCGCTGCGGTGATGGTCGGCTTCGGCTTCGCGGTCTCCTTTGAAATGGGCGAGGCCGCCGTAGGTGGCGCAGTCGGAGTGGCTCATGACCATAACACGTTTGGTCTGATGCAGGCGGATCGACATGCGGACCTGTTCGAGGATGAAGTCCTGTTCGAAGTCGTTGCGCGGCGAAGCGAGGGTCTTGGCTCCTCCGGCGACGACGATCATGTCGGCGCGTTCGATACCTTGCTTCTTCAGGAATTTCCGCACGGCCGTGCTGATACGGTGATCGAAGCAGCAGAGGACAGCGGCGTCGGCGACGTACTGGTCGGCGGGCGAGTCGAAATGGAAGATCTTGCGCATGGGAGATACTCGTTTCGATTCTAACTGTTCCGCCGCGCAGCGATCGTTGCCGGGCTGCGCCCGAGTGGGCGGACGAATGCGTCCGCCCCTACGTGAGTCTTGCTAGGCTCCGCGCTTTGTCTTCAACTCGGTCAACAGCTGCTCGATGCGGTCTTCTTTTTCCAGGGCGGCTAGGCGGTCTTCTACGTCGTCGGCCAGGAGTTGGGCTTTGGCTCCGCCGATGGCTTCTTCGCGGGCCACCTTTTTCTTCATGCGGTCGAAGGTCGCGGACTTGGTATTCGCACTCATGCCGGACTGGGCGTCGGTGGTTCGACTGGCGGCGCGGGCGCGGCGGTGCTGCGCGATCAGCAGATCGGCTTTGGCGTTGGCTTCGGCCAATTTCTGATCGAGATTGCGCAAAGCCGATTTCAGATTCTCGACCTGGGCTTTCTGATCTTCGAGCTGTTGCGCGAAGTTGGCGCTCAGATCGCGATAGCTTTCGACGCGCAGCAGAGCGGCACGGGCGAGATCGTCGTGCTTTTTGTCGACGGCGAGTTCGGCCTTGCGCATCCACTCCTGGATTTTGTCGTCGTTCTCGAGCTTCTTCTTTTCGAGCAGATGCTGGTCTGCGATGGCGATGGCAACCTGCGTTTTTACCTGCAGGAGCTGGTTGTGCATGTCGAGGATGACTTGCTTGATCATTTTTTCGGGCTCCTCAGCTTTGTCGATCAGATCGTTGAGGTTGGCCCGGACTAAGGTGGAAACGCGTTCGAGTAATGCCATAAGGGACTCCTTTTAATACAGTCGTTAGTCGTTAGTCGTTAGGTCTCTTGCTCCAGGCGCCGCCGGCCAGAGAGATGGCGATGTAGGCTGCGATCCCGGCGGCTACCCAGACGCCCATGTGGCCGGTGGCGGCACCGATGGCCGCGCCCATGGCGGCTCCGAGGGCGACGGACAGGCCGAGTGATCTGGCGTGGTGAAGTTCTTGCTGCACGGATTCCTCCTGAACTCAGTCGTTGGTCATGGAGCGCCCGGGCGTCCCCGCCCGGCGGCGCCACAGCTGGACGGGCGAGGACGCCCGTCACTCCATTTACTCTTTCTCCTCCGGCTTCGGTGCTTTGTCGCCGATTTTGCGGACTTTGCCAAATAGCTCTCCGAGCGGCATGCCGCTGAGCGTTTCGAACAGGGCCGGCACCTGCGCCGCCATCTTGGTGATGTCGCCTGTGATCTTGTTCAGTCCGGCAGTGTCCCCGTTGCCGGTGGAGACGATGGTGATCTTGTCCACGTTGGCGAGCGGCGCGGCCAGCGCTTTCACGATTTCCGGCAGTCCGGTGATCAGTTTGTCGACGACTGCGGCCTGGTTGTACTCCTGATAGGCTGCGGCTTTTACGTTCATGGCTTTCGCTTCGGCTTCACCTTTCTTGAAGATGATTTCGGCCTCGGCTTCTCCCTGGGCGCGAATCGCCGACGCGTGGCCTTCAGCTTCCGCGATCAGGCGCTGTTTCTCGGCGGCGGCCAGCGTTTCGATGCGCTGTCGCTCGATCTCGGCCCCTTTCAGTACGGTCGCGATGAGTTCCTTTTCGCGGCGAGCGATTTCGGCGTCCTGGACTTTGACCTGTCCTTCTTTTTCGACTTGCTGCACCCTCACGCTTTCGGTGATGACCTGTTGCTGCATGACATTGGTTTGAATGTCATAAGCCTTATCCGCCTGTGCCTGCTGCTTTTTCGTGACTTCGAGGTACTGCGCTTTTTTGACCTCGAGGTCGCGCTGCGACTCTGCCTGCTTGGCCAGGGAAAGCGTTTCCGCGAGCACGCGCTCCTGATCGGCTTGCGCTTTCGCAACCGCCGCTTCGCGAGTCGCGATGGCGCGCCTGATGGCCGTGTCACGCTCGGCTTCGGCGGTAGCGACGTCGGCATCGCGCTTGATGCGGGCGACGTCGGGCTTGCCCATGTTGGTGATGTATTCGTTCTTGTCGCGGACCTCTTTGATGGTGAAGGAAATGACTTCGAGGCCCATCTTGTTCATGTCGTCGGCGCAGGTGGCGCGCATGCGATCGCCGACCATCTCGGGCTGCTTGACGATTTCTTCGACGGTGAGCTGCCCGATGATGCCGCGCAGATGGCCTTCCATCACCAGGCGTATCAGGCCTTCGCGCTCCTGATCGGCTTTGGTGAGGAACTGCTCGGCCGCGGTGAGGATGGATTCCTTGTCCGACTTTACCTTGATTTGGGCGACGGCCTCGACAGTGACGGCGACGCCCTGCTTGGTGTAGAGATCCTGCTGCGGGGCGACGTCGAACGACATGAGCTCGAGCGAAAGGCCCTTGCAGTTTTCGACCATGGGGAAGATGACCGTGCCGTGTCCCTGAACCACGCGGGTTCCGCGAAAGCCGTAAACAATCAGCGCTTCATTTGGCCCCGCTTTGCGGTATAAGCGGGCCAGCATGCTCATCAGGAACAAAGTCGCGAGAACGACCAGCCCTGCGATGACCCAGATTTCAATTGCTATGCCGAACATTATCGCCTCCTGAAAAATCAGTTCTCAGTTCTCGGTTCTCAGCGGCCCGTTACCAGATTCAGGTCGCACACGATCCGTTCGGGATCGTTGTGCCCCAGAAAAATCTCGCCGTTCGAAGTCTTGATATGCACGACCTGGTTGCACCAGACGTAAGCTCGCGAGCTGCCGATGCCGCGAATCCCGTAGCCGCGAATAAACGCCCAGGGCTCGATCGAATAACTGACGATCGACTGTCTCGGGATCGAGCGCAGCCGGAATCCAAGCATCCGAATCTCAACCCCTTGCCGCAGGAAACGGTACTGAAATCCGCTCCACGACATCGCGAAGGTACCGATTGCGATCACTCCAACCAGCGCGACCGCCCACCGGCCCACTGTCGATGGCACCAGCGCAACTCCGATCATTGGTCCAATTAGTGCAAGCAGAATAATCAGACTCCACGACCGCCCAGAGTGCGTCTCTTCCGCCAACACATCGTCTTGAAATGCACCGCTCATAATCAGCCTTTCGCTCTTAGCTCTTGGCCGTTAGCTCTTCGTTGTTCATCTCTTTCCACAGCCGTACATAGGCGATTCCCTTGTCGTAACGTGTGACCACAATCTCCTCGCCTTTTTCGAGGGCGTTGCCGTTTTCGCTGCGCGCGCCGCAGGTGCGTCTGGTGCCGGCCTGCGAGTAAATGATTTCTCCCGTGCCGTTTTCACGAATGGGCATCGAGATTCGTCCCAGCACTCCGACCATTTCGTAGTCGGCGGAGTCCATGTTTTCCTCGTGCGAGATCAGCACGCGCGTGAGGAATAGGAAAACGATGGCGGCGCCGAAGAGTCCCGCTCCGAGCGCGATCATCAGGCCGAGTGCGAACCATATGCTCGAGAAGCGCGTGATCAGAAATCCGGTGCCTCCGAACCAGGCGAGAAACGCGGTCAAGGTGACGAAGTTGAACGGCGAAACCGGCGACTGGTAACCGGTGTGGCCTCCTGCTGCCGCGCTATGTGCCGCACCGTGGAGGTGTCCAGTGGGTGCGTGTCCAACGTCAACGTGACCGCCCGCATCCGGGAAGTGCGGCAGATGCAGGTGACCGTGCAGTCCGCCGACGACGAACGAAACTGCGCTCAGCAGAAAACCGACGGCGAAACAGATCAGGTAAAAATCAGACCAAGTCATGACTTTCGTCTCCTGCTCACGCCGGTGGCGCGCCCGAGTTCCGGACGCAGAGCCTCGAACAGGCGGTCGACGAGTCCGGGCGTATTCAGGATTTCGCCGAGCAACAAGAGGCAGCGCCGCGTGTCCCTATCACGTGCGACCTTGATTAGTACGTCGCTCACCTCCGGGTCGCTGGCGAAACGTTCCGAGCCCTGCAGCAGCCAGACATCGAGTTGGCCTTCGGTGGTGCGCAGATCGGAGACGAGTTCGGTGTGATAGCCCTCGGGGTCGTCGACCAGAAAGCCGGGATGCACCTTGAAGAAGCGTGCCAGCAGAGTGCGCGAGGATTGTGTCATGTGCGGACGCTTGCCGCGCTCGATCTGCGAGAGGTACGACTGGCTGATAGTCTTCCCGGTCTCGGCGCGAATGCCCTTCATCAACTCCTGCTGAGTGAGGGGGCGATTCATGCCGCGGAGGGAACCTTCGACCTCGCGGAGGTAGCGAATTTTTTCTCCCAGCGTCATATATTCCAGATCGCGATAATACTATCGCAATATGAAATATTATCAAGAACTGAATTGCTCTTGTTTGCAATAGTTTACGCGCGGCTTCGCGGCAGCGAGCGTTCAAAGAAAAGCCTCCGTCTGAGCGGAGGCGTGAAGTGAGAGGTTTGAACAGGGGGCTGCTTTGCCTTCGATTAACGCACGGTTAATGTCACCGTGGCGTTGTGCGATGCTCCTGTTGCGGCGGAGCCGGTGATCGTGATCGTGTAGGTTCCGGCCAGCGTGCCGCCGCCGGTGGAAACGCCGCTGCTGGATGATCCGCAGCCCGACTGCAGCAGGATCGCACCCGCGATCAGGCAGAGAACAGCTGCGGCCAGCCAGCGGCGACGCTTGCGGCCCGCGCCGATACCCAGTCCGACGAGGCTCAGGCCTCCGATGGGGAGCCATGCGGCGTAGAACGAGCCGCGGCGGAGCAGAGTGCCGGTGACCACGGGGCGGGCCACGGTGGCGATGCTCAGCGCCGTGGTTTGACAAGCGCTCCCCGAAAGCGTGACGGGGGTGGGGTTGAAGATGGGAGTGGTTGCCGTCACCATCGCAGGGGATGTGGTCTGGCTGGGGGTGATGGTGGCGTTATAGCCGAGTACCGTATCCGTGGGACAGAAGTTAAGCTGGAAGGTACTGGCGCTGGCAGGGTCGCCCGCATTAACGGTGAGCGTCGCGGGCGAGGGGGGCGTGATTGAGAAGTCGACGATCTTCGCCGTCTGCGAACTCGTTCCTTGCGTTCCACCGCCGTTCGCGCTGACGCTGCCCGAAACCGAGATCGTTTTGTTGTTGGCCGTAATCGATGGCGTGACGTCAACTTCAACCGCGGCCAGGGGCGACGTGCATAAGGGTTCTATGCATGCGGTCAGGGTCGGAATAAGGCACTGTATGATATTTCCGTTGACCGGACCGCAGGATCCCGAGCCAAGGGTGACTTTAGCGGTGGCGCTTGACGCCACCGCTCCCCCGATTGGCACTATGGCGAGGAAAGTCACGTTGGATGCGTTGTCTGGCCCTTGGTTGAGAATGTCGAAGGTAAATGCAACCTGGGTTCCCGCCGCGACCGGGTTGGGCGCTGGACTGGTGCCGGAGTTCGAGAGCACGAGTGTGCTGGCGGCGCCGATCTCGGTGACGAATGCATCTTGCGAGCCGCCGTTTAACTGCAATTGGTATGGATTCTTAGTGGGAAAATTCGGCGACAGAGTGTTGCCGGCCACATAGGTCGCGCCGAAGATGTCGAGGTCGATTCCAGTGCCCTGATCCAACTGGTTGCCGCCCAAATAGGTTGACAAGTCGCCATTGCCCACTACCGACAAGGTGGTTCCAATCGATGCGACGAAAGCGTCTCCTCCAAGGCCATAAACCGACTGGAGGGTATTGATGGTTGTGGGAAAGTTCGTGGAGGTAGTTGAGCCGACCACGTGCGCTCCCTGGGTCGAATCCACTTTGATGTCATTGCCGATGTCGTCGCCGTTGCCGCCCAGATAAGTGAAGTAGTTGAGCGGATATATTGATCCGGTCAGGTTGCCGATCTTGACGATGAAGGCGTCGGTAGCTCCCCCACCATAGGCGCCCTGAAAGCTAGACGGGCAACTGTTGGTACAAACCCAATCACCTGAGTTGGTCGAGCCGGTGATGTAGGCCATTCCGGAGGTGTCCACGGCGATAGCGAGGGCGGCATCGACTCCGCCGCCGCCCACGTAAGTGGAGTAGACAGGACTGGAGCCCGCTTGGTTGGGGTTGATTTTGGCTACGAAAGCGTCCGTATTAGTAGTCCCGTGGGCGCCAGTACAAGTTCCGTGATTACTGGCTTCATTGAGGCAGGACTGTTGCGCATTGAAGAGGGGGAACTTTGCCTCGCCGTTCCCTCCAACCGTGGGCAGCATGTTGGTCGTGCCGGTGATGTACATGTTGGGCGCACTGTTCGGAGAAGGGTCCACGGCAATGCCACCGCCAATCGCGGTTGCGCCAGCGGGATTTCCACCACCGAAGTAGGTGGAGTAGAGCATGCTCTGGGAACCACTGCCGCCGGTGTTGATCTTGCTGGCGAAGAATTGGGGCGGGCCGCTCGCAACAGGGCACGTCCCACCCGATTGAACCGGCCCGAAAGGACAGGGTTGAAAGGCGTTGGGGTTCGCAGGGAATCCGTCACTGGCGGGGTTGGTGGAAGTGGTGTCGCCGGTGACGTAGGCATTCTGCTGGCTAGTGTCGATTGCCAGTCCGGTAACGTGATCAACGCCATTGCCGGCAAGATAAGTGGAATAAGCGAGACCATAAGCGGTGCCGGGAATCGTCAGCTTGCTGAGGAAACCGTGGGAGCCGGTCTGAGGTTTTTGTTGAAAGGCATTGCTGGTAGTGGGGAAATCGGAAGAAGTGGTCGAACCGGCGACGTAGATACTGAAAGCTGCGTCGACCGCGATTCCCGACAGGCTGTCAATTCCCGAACCGCCCAGGTAGATGGAATAGACCAGCTGCGCCGTGCCGGCCAGTGTCGGATTGATCTTGGAAATAAATATGTTCTGCGCACCCGGGGCAGGATTCAAAGAGGAACCGTCCGTAACCGGGAAGTCAGGTGAGTTGGTTGCGCCCGCTACATAAATCAGCTGTCCGGCATCAACCGCAATCTTCACCTGAGCCTCGGTTTTGCTGCCGCCGAGGTAGGTCGAATAGCTGAGGACGGGGTCGATGACGAGTTCACGGGCGTGGTCGTAGGTGCCGATAGCGAAGCCGATCTTGTTATCGGCGAGCTGGCGGAAGCTTCCCGCTATCGGCTTCTGAATTTTTCCGTCCTGCTGGTAAATGCGCGGAGCTTGGAAGCGTACATCTCCTCGGTCGGTCGCTAGAAGCAGGTCGCCCGAATCAATGCGCGCGGAAGCGCCTTTGAAGCTGAGCGCAATCTGGTTCGGGTCGGCGGCCGGGGCGACGCGGAAGTCGTATTCGAGTTGTCCCTGATCGCCGTAGTAAACGAGGTTGACGCCGGGGTAAACCGCCTCATACTGGACACGGGCGAACTGAGGAATGTCGCGGTGCCACTTGGAGGGATCGTTGCCGATGAAATAGCTGCTCATGCCCGGCAAAGGCGAGGCGCCCGAAATGCGCGCCGAAGAGTTTGCGCCGTCCAGCCGCATCCGAATCACCGAACTGGAGGCACCTTGAGAGCTGAGAGCTGAGGGCTGAGAGCTGACGGCTGACGGGTGCAGTTGCAGGACCGCTTCGTCGGCGGTCAGGAACAGGCCGTAGCCCGCGCCGCGGGCGAGGAACTTGACCTGAGGAGCGGTCTGACCCTGGTTCGGCTCGAAGAACAGCGGCACCGACAGCGACTTTGAAGTCAGCGTCTTATGCGCGGCAGGCTTACGCTCGGCAGATCCGGGTACACTGGCTTTGGCGGCATGTACGGTAGTCGAAAAATAGAACGCAACGCCCGCGATGGCGAGCACTTCCGCTGCCAGGAAAGCAGCCTTCATCCCATTTCCTGTCTTTTTTCCTGTCTTTCCTCTTGCTGAACGTCTCACCGATCCTCCTACCGACACAGGGCAATTCCAATTCACGAAGCTCCTCCGATTTCCCAATTTCGTGGGGTGAGAACAAGAATGGCACACAAACACCGCTGCCGCTCGACGCCCTTAGGAAGCGGATGCGTACCTGTCACCAGAATACTGGGATTGAACCAAACAAATACTTTTACATTCAACAGATACGCTGTCAAGCCGCGCAGACAGCATCGGCCGCATAGTGAGAAGCCGAATGAGGGAGAAATGGTTGTAAAGAATAAGCTCTCAGGTGCCAGGTCTCAGGTGTCAGGAAAAACTTGGCAATGAAATCCACTGCATGAGCCTTAGACCTGACACCGGCCACCTACGACCTGACACCTGGCTTTTTCAGGTCTTCGATCTCCCGTTTCAGGCGCGAATAGCGCGACACAATCGTCCCCAGATACACGATGTGGATGATCCAGGTGGCGGCGTAGGCTGCAAAAAGGTACGGGTTTCCTCTCATCGCACACTCTCGCGGGGGTCCGACAGCGATTCCATGGCATGGGCCTCGTCGACATCGCGCTGCAGCCTTTCCAAGCGGTAGCGCGACCAGCAAACCAGAAAAGCAAAACAGGAAAAGGCCAGCCAGTTGATGAGCAGCGCGTGCCACATGCGCGGATCAATCGATCCGCCCCCGCCCATGACCGGCTGTGGGTGCTGCGTGCGGAAGAACCAGATCGAGAAGTAAACGAACGGCACGCACAGCGCGCCGAGAACCGCGAGGGCGGCTGCCAGCAAGGGCGTCTCTCCGCTGGAGGAGAAGCGCCGCAGCATAAGATAGCTCACATAAATGAGCCACATAACGAGCGTTGAGGTGAGACGCCAGTCCCAGGTCCACCAGATCCCCCAGACCGGACGAGCCCAGATCGGACCGGTCACAAGGTTAACGAGCGAAAATACCACCCCCACTTCAGCCGACGTGATGGCCAGTACGTCAGTGTCCGGATGCGAGAAGAGGCGGCGAATCAGAAAATAGAGGCCGGTGATCAAGACACCCGTAGTTGCGACAGACGACGGTCTCATACCCTCCGGCAATGTCACAAAAAAAGGGACTACAAACAACACAAGGCCAACAATGACCGCGGCATACGACGCAAAACGATCTGTCTGAGGATTTGATCGAACCAGATATTGAATCGATGCGATGAAGTTAATGAAGAAGAGGATGAACGCGGTCCACGCCGAAGGCACGTGATAGTAGAAAATCCGCTGCACGTCGCCCATGGTCTGTTCGGTGGGCGCGCCGATGAGCGCCTCGTAAAGCGCATAGCTCAGCAGGATCGCGGTCAGGACACCGAGGATGGGAAAGGCGCGTTTCATTTGGTCATTGAATCATTTAGTCATTGAATCATTGAAAATCCCTGCCCCCTAAAGATGCAATGGCTCAATGATTCAATGACTCAATTTGTTCATTTATTCGGCATTCAAGACGGTCTCAAACAGAAGCAGGCACACCGTAGTAAACACCAGATCGTAGGTCGCAAGCAACACGATCCAGAAGCGCGCCCCTTCGCCATTCAGTATGGCGGTGGTAGCCTGCACCATGGCGAGAATAGCCGGGATCGAGATTGGGAACAGCAGCAGCGGCAGCATGATCTCGCGGCTGCGCGTCCGCAGGGACATCGCTGCGAAGAAAGTTCCGTTCACGACCAGCGCCCAAGTCCCGAGCACCGCGACCAGCAGCAGTTGCCATACCGGGCCCAGCGCCCGCAACCGGTAAAACGCGATGAACAGCGGAGTCATGAGCGCTTCCAGCACGGTCACGAAAATAAAATTGCCCAGTGTCTTCGCCATGAACAGTGAATTCGCGGGGGCGGGCGAGATGCGGTAGGCGTCGAGCACCTGGTTGCGAATCTCTCTCGCCCAGGTCTGGTTGAGCGCCACCACCGCCGCAAACAGGAACGCCACCCAGATCAGGCCGCCCGCGATCTGGCGCGACTCTTCGGCGCTCGGATCGAACGAAAAACTGAACACGACCACCACCAGCAGAGAAAAAAACAGCATGGAGTTGATGGCGTCCTTCGACCTCCACTCCAGGCGCAGGTCTTTGAGCAGCGTGACGCGGGTGATGCCGGCGGGCGGGGTCATATTGAGTTTCTCCCCGCGCTCTCCGGCCGTTTCAACTCCCGCGTGCGCCTGACAATCTGGCCGAATTCCATCCAGACGAACTCGTCAGCCGCGTGCTCGAGCAACGAGGCCTGGTGAGTGACGATGAAGACCGTTGTGCCTCGGTCGCGCGTTCGGGCCAGCAATTGAACCATCTCCGCCGCGGAATGAATGTCCACATTCGAAAAGGGCTCATCGAGCAAGAGGATTTTGGGGTCGTTTAGTAAAGCCCGCGCCAACGACATTCGCTGCCGCATGCCTTGCGAATACTGGCCGACGGGGCGAACGAGATCGGGATCAAGACCGACCGAGCGGATGACCTCAGCGCAGCGCGTGCCGCCGGTGATTCCGTACAGCCGGGCAAAGTATTGCAGGTTCTCCATCCCGCTCATCTCGTCATAGAGCAGGGAAGGGTGCGCCATATAGCCCACCTGCTTGCAGATGTCGTGAAACTTGCTGGCCCCAAGGATCGCGACCTCGCCGCTCGACGGCTGGCTGAGTCCTGCCAGAGTACGCAGCAATGTAGTTTTGCCGGCGCCATTGTCGCCGAGAATGGCGTAGAGTTTTCCACCGGAAAATTCTGCGGTAACGCCGCGCAGAGCGGCAAAACGGCCAAACTGCTTGATGAGGTTCGTGACAGTGATGACGGGCGCGGCTTCAGCTAGGTGGTTCATCGGGATTGTGAAAGCGGGCGCTGCGGTCTTTCGATCTCCTCCATCGTATGAGCGTATGTATTCAGAATGTTAAGGGTACAACACCGCAGCTACTGAGGTGTTTGAGAACTGGGGGCCTTGGGATGGCTGGCGTCAAAGCTGCGTTTGGCCTCGACCAGTTCCGATTGATGTCTCGCTACGATGGACTTCGACAGCTGCGATTGCTCGTTCAACGTCGCTTGCGAGGCTTCCTTTCTCATTTGCACAAGAACCGGTTGCAGCTGTTCCAAATGCACAGAATTCGATTCAAGATCCCGCCCGTCTTTTGGACTCATGCCAGAGAAAATACGCTCGACTTCCTCACCCTCATTACGCGCTAGATCTGCTAATGCCTGCTCGCGTGCCTGCTCGGGGGCCGTCCCCGCATGCTGCGCCCGAGTGTCTTTTGCCAGAACGGACTGGACCAATTTTTGCCCTTGGGGAGTTGCGGTGAGCCTGATTAACAATTCGGCATCGTCTTCACTGAGGTATTTCTGGTACACCGTCAGCGCTACCTTGGGCAGATCGATGTTGTCGATCGCATCCTCAATCTCATCCCACACCGATTGCAGGTACCATTCCGGAAGCTGTTTCCGCTGCACCTCCATTTTCTCGTGCGTCAACTGACGACTGAACGAAGGTATGTGGCAAACGTCGTAATACGTGCGTAGCTGCTCCTCGGTTACCGGGTGTTCAGGAGGCTTTATCGTTTGCAGTTCAGAGGCTGGCGGAGCGGCTTTCTGTTCCTGTGATGTTGCGTTTGCGCATAGCAGAACACACGAGAGCGAAGCGATTAAGAAACGGGCAAAACTCTTCCAGAGTTTCATGGTCCCACGGGCAAGAGATCAATTGGTCATGCTGCCGCTCGACCCGGAGCTCTGGACCTGCGACATGCTCTTGCCCGGCTGAGCGGCCGGAGTGGCTCCGGGCTGCGGCGCATACTTCGACGCGCACTTGGCCTGCAACTGCTTGGCATGAAAGACGCCGTCGCGTCCGAAACTGCCATCGGCCAAAGCCTGCGAGTCGTCTTTAAAAGTGTCGGGAGGAGCTTCGGTCCCGGTGTACGAAACAGGCAGCGTCAGATCATTTTCCTTCAACCGGAAATCCACGCGAGTTCCGGAGCGCTTGATCGAGCCCGGCACCACGTTCCCAGCCACACGCAGACGTTTGGAATAAGCCTCGTTCCCCATGCCATTCAATTCTTTGATCGTGACGTAGTAGCTCTTGCTGTCCTGTACGCCCGTGTAGGCAAGATAGCCAAGCGACACGAGAATCAGCACGGTGACGGAACCGAATTTCAGATACTTGCTGGCTTCGCTCGACCTTGTTTCGCTGGACATGACATCCCTCTAAAGCTCTGCTTAAAAACTGTACGCGCTGCTCGGGTGCGGGTCAAGATACGGGTCACGACGGGGTGCTTGTGTGGGGCGGGCGCCCTCGCCCGCCAAACCGGGGCAAGACACATAGGTTTCGAACACTTTCGTGCTGGCGCCGTCCGCTGGTCCCATCTGTTGCTGATCCCGCTGCATTTACAATCCTCTCAGCGCCATTATATGACCTCACAAAGGCAGGCCTGATTCCATGATTCATCCTTGGCACGACGTGACTCCTGGCAGCAAGCTTCCGCAGGAGTTCAACACCGTCATCGAGATTCCCTTCGGCTCGAGCGTGAAATACGAACTGGACAAGACCAGCGGCCTGATCAAACTCGACCGCATCTTGTACTCGGCGGTTTACTATCCCGCGAACTATGGCTTCATTCCGCAAACTCTTGCCGAGGACGACGATCCGCTTGATGTGCTGGTGTTGTGCCAGGAACCCGTCGTACCGCTGACTATCATCCACGCGCGCGCCATCGGACTCATGACCATGATCGACTCGGGGAAGAAAGATCACAAGATCATCGCCATCGCCACCGAAGATCCGGAGTTCAACGCCTACCGCGAAGCGGCGGAAATGCCGCCGCACCGGCTGATCATGCTGCGCCGCTTTTTTCAGGACTACAAACAGCTGGAGGGTAAGTCAGTCGAGGTAGACGAAATTCAGGCGGCAACCAAAGCGTATCCGATCATTGAGGATGCTTTGCACCGCTACAGCGAGCAGCGGCGCAAGGGGTTTGATGGGGTCAAGATCTAAGTTGTATCGGGACGTGGCTTCGCCCCGTCCGGCGGGGCAGCCCCCCGCCACCACATGGGCATAAAATAAAGTCCATAGACTTACTTGACATTCCTTGGAATCTGCTCTATGCTCTGAATCGTTCCTTCCTGGCTCGTACCGCCATTCGCCTGGTGGTACGGGCCGCATTTTTTCAGCTTAACTTCCTTTTTCCCGCTCGTAAGGCTTTTGCATGTAGCGGCGGCATTCCTCGAGCGCGCCCTGGGTATTGTCGTTGGTCTGGATGGCCTGCCGGTATTCATTGACGGCGCGTTCCCGCTGGCCGGTTGTGTCGAAAATCTTGCCTAACTGTAGGTGGCTCCAAACCTCGGTCCAGCGCGGCTCACCGTCGCCATTCAGAGATTCGCGGTAGGCGTTCGCCGAGGCCTGATAATTCTTCTGCAGGAAAAACACCTCGGCAATCCGGTAGTGGGCCAGCGAACTGTTCTTGTTGACTTCGAGCGCTTTGTTGAACTCGCCCAGAGCTCCCGCCAGATCGCCTTGCTGGGTCAGTCCTTGTCCGCGCACGATCGACGACCGCAGCTTGATGTCGGTGGAGTTGGTCAGGACGCGATTTCCCGGATCGATCGTGATCCGTCGCGGGCGTCCAAAGGTTTCCACCGAAAACGGCGAATCGGTGCCTACCACCTCGATGCGTTTTTCTTCTGTTCTTCCGTCGGTATCGATTCTCAAACTTACCGGCATGCGGAACAGATCAAGATCTTGCGTGATCGCGCCCACAATACGGAAGCCTTTGTTGGTGCCCAGCCGGTAGACCGTGTACTTGGCCTTGAACTCCGGGGCGCTGGTTGAATCCAGCCACTGCGAGTAAAACCAGGTAAGCTTTTGGCCAAACACATGCTCGCTGACTTCGCGGAAGTCATCGGTGCTGGCGGACTTGCCCGCATACTTGGTAGCGAAGTCGCGCATGAGCTTCAGATACTTCGGCTCGCCGACAACCCAGCGCAGCATATGCAGGATCATGGCGCCCTTGTCGGTCACCAAAGACTGAAATTCGGGAGAGAAATAGTCCAGCTTGGCGGCGCTCGAAAGCGGCACGCTGTCGTAAGCGAGCGCGCCCACCGACATGTCCTTCACCATTTCCTCGAGCCCCGCTTCGCCCGCCGCGCTCTCCACGTAGCGAGCTTCGGAGTAGCGCGAGAAGCCGTCGCTGATCCACCAGTCGTCTTTCGATGCCGGACTCACCGAGACGCCCCACCACTGATGCGCAATCGTGTTGGCCAGCGACCGGTAGTTGGTCTTCTCCGTGATCGCGCGGCTCGAAAGCGCTGCGATTTCAGGGGCCCAAGCCGTAGGTACCGTGTCATCCGGAATTTCGACGATTTTTAACCGCGTTGAGGGTGCGTTTCCATACTGGGTGACGAAGTAGGTGAACGCCTTGATCGCCGTCGATGCGTACTCCGCGCCGAGGGTCTGGTGATTCGGCTTGAAGAACACGTGCAGGTCGATGCCCGCTTCATCGGTCTTGAATTCCTGGAACGTCCCGGCAATGATCGTGCCCGGGAAACTCGGCTTCTCCGAGGTGAAGGTGAAGGTTTTGGAGTTTGCCAGCGCGGTCGCGGGCTTTTTTGCCGCCGCCGCCGCCGCCGATTCTTTCCCACTGCCGATCACCACCATGTGCGCAGGAACTGTAACGCTGATCGTCGAAGTAAAGCGGTTGACGCCGTATCCCGCGACCGGAAACCACAATCCGGAGTAAAGCAGGTAGCTGGTATCCGGGCCGACATAGGCGAGCTTCAATCCCTGAACCGGGCTGTCGTCGGCGCTTTCGAGCGTGCCTTCGTATTCGAAGTTGAGTGTACTACTCGCGTTTTTTGCGAGGCCGCTGTTGAGTGCGAAGCGCACGCTCGAATCCTGCGTATTGCGCTCCGGAGTGAGGGGCTTGTTGCTCGCGTCCGCGAGCTTGGTTATGCGGAGCCCGTTGTTCAACTGAAACGTGGCCACGCTAAGGTCTTCAAGCGCCGTGACCTTTACCGTGGCGCGCGCGGTGAGCTTGTGAGACTGCGGCAGGAGTTCGATGTCGATCTTGTAATCGTCCACGCGCATCCGTGGCTTTTCTGCCGCCATCGCCGGCCGATTCGCCACCGAGGTAAGAAACAAGCCAAGAAAAAAGACAGCAGTTAAACCGAGCGCCTGGCGCGCTGGTCGAGAGTGGCAAAGCTTCAAGTAGAGTCTCCTGGGAGGGCTACAATTTCTAAGATGTTAATTTTCCCGCAAAAGATGCTGTGAGGACAAGGGTCGGGGAAATTGTTTACTCGCTGGCGACAATGCCGGACGCCGCTCGGGCCCGCCTCCGGTCCGTCTCCGTTCCGTCTGGGGCGGCAGTCTGGCTCGGTTCGGTGTATACTTTCGCCCGGCTTTCACGCCGTTGTTCCACCCGCGTGGATCAGGAGGTTTCCATGACTCGTGCAGCGCTTCGCAGTTTGACAATACTGCTCACCGGATTCGTCACCGTTTTAACCCCAGCATTGCCTTTCGCGCAGGCCTTTCAGGCGCAGACCCGCCTGGGCGCGAGCTTACCTGGAGACACATGGGAGCCAGCCATTGCCGACGATCGATATGGGCACGTTTACGTGCTGATCCCCGATTTTCCGCCGAGCTGCAAGGGCTGCCCCAGTTCGATCGCCGATCTCGTGGTGTCGAGCGACAATGGCAAGACCTGGTCGGCGCCGCGCGTGATTGCCGACCCAGGCTCGGGGCAAATCGACGTGCAGGTCAAAGTTGATCCGGTTGATGGCAAGACCGTGTATGCCTCCTGGCTTCAGAACAACAAGAGCCTGATCGAAGTCGCCAAGTCAACCGATTTCGGCCAGACCTGGACGACGGTGATCGCCAACTCTACGAATGCCGGCACCGACAAAGATATCCTGGCCGTCCGCGGCAATGATGTGTATGTCGCTTACGATCACGCGCAGACCGTGTGGTGCTCATCGTCCCACGACGGTGGAGTGACATGGACCTCGGTCAAGGTGAATGCCAACGCGCAATTTGGATGGTCTCTCACCGGCGGCGGTACGGTCGATCCCGCCGGCAACGTTTACTTTTCCTGGGACGGCTACAAACAGAACGGCGGAGCCAAAGGTCCGGTGAGTCTCTATGTTACCAAGTCGTCCGATGGCGGCCAGACCTGGACCCCGACTTTGCTGGATGTCTCCGGTGCCCCGCCCGATTGCTCAGCCTTCAGCTGCGGATGGGCGTTTCTCGGTCCCGGGATCGCGATGACCTCGGACGCGGCCGGCCAGCTCTATGTGCTGTGGAATTCAGGTACGGTTGACGGCGGCCCGGAGCGAATCTTCTACTCGACTTCCATCGATCAAGGCAACACGTGGAGTCCGAAAGCCGATGTCTCCCTTGCTCCTTCCGGTGTGGACCATGCCTTTCCGTCGGTCGCAGCGGGCGCGGCCGGGGACATCCGCATCGCATGGATGGATCAGCGCAATGAACCGCACTGGAACGTTTACTACCGCACGTCAACCAACGGAGGCTCCAGTTGGTCGGCTGAAACCGTGCTCTCGACCTACGTGGCCGGCTACAGCTACATTTTCACCGATGGCTTCCGCTTTCCGTTTGGTGACTACTTCGACATGGATATCGACAATCAATCGCATACGCAGACAGCCTGGGGTGAAGGCTATAACTGGCTCACACCCGGCAACGTCTGGTACACGCGGCAGCTGAGATAACGGCGAGGTGGAGTGCCGGGCGTCCCCGCCCGGCTGGACCCTTCGACTTCGCTCAGCATCCGAACCCAGGCTCCGTCATGTCCCGTGGCCGAGTGTCAAGGGCCATAGTCTTTTCATGAATTGTCATCAGGTTTTTCATGACTTGTCATCCCGAACGAAGTGAGGGATCTGCAGTTCTTCGCAAAGTGCGGGCCCCATACGCCTCGCCGATCCTGCGCGCTGACCTACCCGATCATTTTCAAAATGATCTCCGCCGCCGTTTCCGAAGGATGCGCGCCGCCCCCGCTCCCTTGAAGCCGTGCCTTCACCGCCGCCAAGCGCTCGATCATGCGAATCCGCGGCTCGCCGTCGGGGATGATCTTGTTCAGCTCCCTGACGACGTTCTCCGCCGTGAACTTGTGCTGCACCAGTTCCGCAACGATCTCCTCCTCCGCAATCAGGTTGACCATCGCAAAGTGCGGAACCTTGACCAGCGGCTTGCCCAGAAAATAAGTGAGGGGCGACACCCGGTAGACCATCACGAAGGGCGTGGACGTCATCGCGGCCTCCACTGTGGCGGTGCCGCTGGCGACGATCGCAGCGCGCGAATGCCAGAGCGCGGGCAGTGCATCGGGCACGAAATGGATAGCAAGTGGCCCCATGAGAGCGAGGGTACGAATGAGGGTGCGAAGAATATCCGCATCCAGGGTCGGTGCCAGTGCCAGCAGGAATTCGTAGTCCTTGCCCAGGGCGGCTGCCGATTCCATAATGGTCGGTAAGTTCATCCGCACTTCTTTGACGCGGCTGCCGGGCATCAGCGTGATCCATTGTTTAGCGGCGTCGATCTGATGCTGAGCCGCATAAGCTTCGCGAGTGATCGCAGGCGCGGGCAGATCGGCCAGGGGATGGCCGACAAACGCCGCATCCACTCCACGATCGCGATAGAACTTTTCTTCAAAGGGAAAAATCACCAGCGCCTTGTTGACGTACTTGCGCAGCAACTTGACGCGTCCCTGCCGCCACGCCCAGAATTGCGGGCAGACGTAGTAAACGACCGGAATGCCACGCTTGCGCATCTGCCGCGCCACGCGCCAGTTGAAGGCGGGCGAGTCGATGACGACGGCGAGCGCCGGACGTTTCTCATCGGCCGCGCGAATCAATTTCCGATAAAGCCCTAGGATCTTTGGCAGATGGCTGAGAATCTCGGTAATGCCGACGACCGCGAGGTCTTTAGCATCGACAACGATTTCGCATCCCGCAGCGCGCATGCGCTCCCCGCCCGCACCGAAGAATTGCAGCGGCAAGACCTGCGTAGGGGCGGACGCATTCGTCCGCCCAGCGGAGCGAAGCTCCGCTGCCCGACGCCGCAGCGCTTCCATCAGCTGCGCTCCATACATTTCGCCCGAGGCCTCGCCAGCGGAGATGAGGACTTGCACTGGGCAATTGTAAACGCGCGTGTTCTTGCCTTTGATTTAACATGCCTGCACTGAGCTCTTTTGGATCATCTATGGATATGGACTGGCTTGTCCCGTGGAGAAAGTGGAGAGAACAAGGGTCGATGTCACGTCGCACTAAGCTCGAGTTTGAACCGCTCTCGCTGGAAGAAACGGCGAAGCAGCTAGGCATTCCGCGCCAGAGGGCGCAGCGAATTCTTATCTTGGTTGGCGCCGACGCCGCGTCCGGCGCACACGGACTTCGAGCAGAAAAGCGCCGCACCGTCCATTACAAGTTGCCTCGTAAGTCCGCTCGCACTCGCTAGCTCCTCAATCAGGATTTTTGACCCTTCCATCCACAACGGAACGGTGCGCGGGGTAATGCGCGAAGTATGCAACGCCTTCGTAACACCCAACCAGCCGACTGTCCCGCAGATGATGAAGATGTACCGCGACTTGCGGCGCAGCGTGCCGAAGATACTCCACGATGCCGGGACGCAGTCCTTGTTCACCGCCCGCGTGTTCTCCGATCTCTGGCTCGCGGCGGCCGGGTTGCGGAGCAAGTACGTGAGGATTCTACCGATGCGAACTGCTAGTCGTCGGCGCTAACGGTGGGCTGCGGAGTGCCCGGTACGCCCGCCGGCAGCTCCTGATCCTTATACTGCAGCTGATAAAGTTTGTAATAAATCCCGCGCTGGGCCAGCAGTTGCTGGTGCGATCCCATTTCGCGGACCTGGCCTTTGTGCATCACGATGATCTTGTCGGCGCGTTGGATGGTCGAGAGCCGGTGCGCGATGATCAGCGACGTCCGACCCTCCACCATGCGGTTGAGCGCGTCGCGCACCCGGAACTCGGTCTCCGTATCCACGCTCGAAGTTGCCTCATCAAGAATCAGAATCTTCGGATTATGCGCCAGCGCCCGCGCGAACGAAATCAGCTGCTTCTGTCCGGTCGACAGCGTCGAGCCGCGTTCGCGCACTTCCTCCTTGAATCCTCCCGGCAAGGTTCGGATGAAGTCGGCGAGGTTGACGTCCTCCGCCGCCTGCTCCACGTCTGCGTCTTGAATGCGCGCCGTCCCGAGGCGAATGTTGCCCGCAACCGTGCCGCTGAATAGAAATGGATCCTGCAGGACGACGCCGAAACGGCCGCGCAGTTCGTCGAGATTCATCTCCTTGATATCCACGCCGTCGATGCGAATCGCTCCGCGCTGCACGTCGTAAAAGCGCATCAGCAGCGAGATCAGCGTAGTCTTGCCCGCACCGGTGTGGCCGACAACGGCGACAGTCTCTCCCGGCTCAAGCACAAAGTTAACTTCGCGCAAAACCCAGTCAGGCTCACCAGTTTGTGGAAGCATCGTTTGTGGTGAGACGGGCGTCCCCGCCCGTCCACCAGCGGCCGTCGCCTCAGGACGGGCGGGGACGCCCGTCGCTGCACCGGTTTGTCCTGAAACGTTGTACGCAAACCACACATGATCAAACTCAATCCGCCCCGGCCCCTGCGGCTGTTTCGCAATCGTCGGCGACGTCACGTCGATCTTCGTGTCCAGGAGCTTGAACACGCGCTCCCCCGCTGCCATCGCCGACTGGAGAATGTTGTACTTCTCGCTCAGATCCTGTATCGGACGGAAGAACCGCTGCGCGTACTGCATGAACGCGACCAGCACGCCGAGCGTCGCCACGCCCCGGATCACGTCGTTCCCCCCAAACCAGATGATGCTGGCAATGGCAATCGCCGAGAGTATTTCGACCACCGGGTAATACACCGAGTACGCCATGATGGCGTCTTTAAAGGCCTCCATGTGCGAGGCGTTGATGTCGGAAAATTTATTGAAAGCGCGCTTCTCGCGATTGAAAAGCTGCAACACCAGCATCCCCGAGACCGCTTCCTGCAAAAAAGAGTTGATCCGGGCGATCGCCGTGCGGATGCGCCGGTAGGAATCGCGTACCTTGTCGCGAAAAATCAGGGTCGCATACACGATCAGCGGAAGCACGGCAAAGGTGATGAGCGCCAGCTTCCAGTTCATCCTCATCATGATCGCGATAATGCCGGCAAGCACGAAGACATCTTCAAAAATGGAGACCACGCCCGCCGTGAACATTTCATTCAGCGCGTCGACGTCGGTCGTAACACGCGTCACCAGCCGGCCCACTGGGTGCTTGTCGAAAAATCCGACATGCATGAATTGCAAGTGGCGGAAAATCTGTCTCCGCAGATCGAACATTACCTTCTGCCCGGTCCACTGCATCAGATACGTCTGGATGAACTCAAGCGCGAACGTGAAGATAAGAATCCCGACGTACAGCCCGCCAATCTGCGCAATGCCGGTCAGCGGAGCGTCGCTGAGCCGGTCCCCAATCCAGGAATGAGAATTGGGCGACTTCGCCAGGTATTTATCGATGGCGATCTTGGTGAGGAATGGCCCCAGTACGTCCAATACCGATTTCAGGATGATCGCCGCCAGTGCCACCGCGACGTGCCACTTGTAGGGACGCAGATACGTAAGCAACCGCCGCATCAGCCGGCCGTCGTACGCTTTGCCTAGTACTTCTTCTTCCTGATTCGAGGCCATCGGTGGCGCGAGAGATCACCTTAGTTGAAGATCTTCCCAACTAAGATTACCCGAAAACACTACTCCAAGTAGATGGCCAAACTGTCGCCGGGGATGCGAAGTTGAAACCGGCCAAAAGCTAGGAACTCAGGCTCTTCGCCATCGAACAATAAATCTCCACGGCTTCCAGAAGCTGCTTCTTCTCTACATACTCGCCCTCCGTGTGGGCCACGTGAATCGAGCCTGGCCCGAGCAGCAGCGGCTCGCCCCAATTTGGCATCGACGGGATATCAGTCGTGAAAGCCGCGACCATCGTTGGCAGACCGTCCAGCGTCCGCAGCCGAAGGAACGGAGTCTCGCGTGTGAAGCGAACCTCGGCGAGTTCGCCGACGGCCTCCGTAATCTCGCGGCGCAGTGCATCCGCCGGGCCCACCAGGCGATAGAAAAGATCAGCCTTGGCAAAATCGGAAATCACGTTCGGCGCGCGTCCGCCCTGAATTGAGCCCACGTTCTTTGTGCAACGGCCCACCTCGGCATCTTCGGGAAGCCTCATCGCGTGTAGCCGGTGCAGCGCTTCGACCAGCTTATCGATTGCCGACTCGCCCAGCTCCGGATACGCCGAGTGCGCCATCTTTCCGCGGGCCGCCAGTTCCACATGCAGCGCACCCTTACTCGCCAGCGCCAGTTTGTTCTCAGTCGGCTCGCCGTTGATCATGAAGCGAGCGCCGATCGGCTGCCGGTTGGCCGCTTTCGCGCCGATCGAGTCCCGCTCCTCGCCCACTAGAAACAGCAACCCGGCGAAAACGCCTGCCCCGCGCAGCTTCTCCGCCGCCAGAATCTGTGCTGCAATAATCCCCTTCGCGTCGCACGCCCCGCGCCCGTAAATACGCCCGTCATCTTCGGATGATGCAATGAACGGGGGCACCGTATCCATGTGGGTGGAGAAAACAATTTCCGGACGAGGATGCCCCGGCCACGTGGCCAGCACGTTCGCGCGCGCGCCCTCGACCGGCATTTTTCGAGCTTCCATCCCGCGCTGCCCCAGTTCGTCGCAAAGAAAATCTCCCACGTCACTTTCATTTGGAGTGATGGATTCAATGTCGATCAGACGGCGGGCAAGCGCAAACAGGTCCATGCAGAAAAAGCGTAACAGCCCATCGCGATTCGTGGATAGTGCGGAATTGAGGGTGGAGCGCCGGGACGGGCGAGGACGCCCGCCGCTCCACTGGGCACTGTTGTACTCTGATTCTGTGCTCCCTGAAACGTCCAGCATCCGCTCCTTGTTCCTCACCGGCCCCGCCGGACGTCTGGAAGCGCTCCTCAATGCCGGACCGCCCAGCGCGACGCATGCCGCCGTGGTCTGTCATCCGCATCCACTCTACGGTGGAACGCTCCACAACAAAGTCGTGTTCCACGCCATGAAAGCGCTCAACAGCTTCGGATTCCCCGTGCTCCGCTTCAACTTCCGCGGCACCGGGCTGAGCGAAGGCGAGCACGCCAATGGAATCGGCGAAGTCGAAGATGTGCGCGCCGCGCTCGACTGGCTCGAACACGAATTTACATTGCCCGTTGTCTTCGCCGGTTTTTCTTTCGGAGCCGCCGTCGGATCGCGCGCGGCTTATTCGGACGACCGCGTGCGCGCGCTCATCGCCCTTGGCCTTCCCGCCGTCCCCATCGAAGACCGCGTCTACGATTTCGAATTTCTGCGCGCTTGCACCAAGCCGAAACTCTTCATCAGCGGCTCGCGCGATCAGTTCGGCCCCCCAGGCAAACTCGAAGCGTTAGTCAACACCTTCGCCGATCCCAAGAATTTAGTCCGAATCGAAGCCGGAGATCATTTCTTCGAAGGAAGACTCAAGGAGATGCGAGTAGCGATCGAAGACTGGCTCCGCGAGACCGTGCTCACAAAAGTCATCGCCGACTAACGATGAACGATGAATGAGCGGGCGAATGACGAACTGCGAACGACTAACGACCAACGACTAACGACCTTATAATCCCCACCATGCCCGCGATCTCTCCCGAGCGCGACCAGCAATTTCGCCGCATGCGCGACACCGCCCGCGAGATATTCACCGAAGCACTGAAGAATGCCTCCATCGAAAACGCCTTCGCCCGCAACGTGCACTGCGAGCGTCGCGTCCTGCGCATCGGCGACGATCTGTACGATCTCGATTCCTACAATCGCGTCTTCGTCGTCTCCATCGGAAAGGCCGCACACACAATGGCCGCCGCTCTCGAAGCCCAACTCGGCGGCAGCCTCGAAGGCATTGTCGCATCGGCGGTCGAACCAGAAAACCAAGTCCGCGGCTTCCGCTATTTTCGCGGTGGACATCCCACCCCGACCGCCGAATCCATCCGCGCCGCCGACGCCATCCTCAAATCGCTGACTGCTCTCGACTCGGCTGCGCTCGCCATCTTTATGATCTCCGGCGGCGGATCTTCCATCGTCGAGAAGCCCGTCGTTACTATGAAAGACACTATGAAAGACGCTTTGAACGACGACGAAATCTCGCTGCCCGATCTCGCCGCCACCTACCGGACGCTCGTCCACTCCGGCGCTCCCATCGCCGAGATCAACGCCATCCGCAAACATCTCTCCGCCGTCAAGGGCGGACGCCTTGCCCAAGCAGCCTATCCGGCCCACCAGGTTTCGATCCTCGTCTCCGACGTGCCCGACCATACACCTGACGCCCTCGCCTCCGGCCCCACCATGCCCGATTCCACTTCCGTCCATGACTGCGAGCGCATCGCCGCCAAATACAATCTCGTCGATCAATTCCCCAGTGCCGTTGCCGATCTTTTTCGTCGGCACGCGCTCGACGAGACGCCCAAATCCGACGATCCCGCTTTTGTCCGCGCTCGCTGGTGGACTGTGCTCTCGAACAAAGTTGCTGTCGATGAGGCTGCCGCTGCCGCCACCCGCGCCGGCTTCGCCGTCGAAGTCGATAACTCCTGCGACGACTGGCCTTACGACAAAGCCGCTGCTTACTTACTCAACCGTCTGCGCGAACTGCGAAGCAAGGTTTCGCGCGTTTGTTTGATCTCCGGCGGCGAGGTGACCGTAACCGTCCGCAACGGAGGCATCGGGGGACGCAATCAGCAGTTCGCTCTGGCCTGCGCCGAACCAATCGCGGGATACGACATTACCGCGCTGAGCGCCGGCACCGACGGCATCGACGGCAACAGTCCCGCCGCCGGCGCCGTGGTCGATGGCAGCACTGTTCTTCGTGTTGGCGATCCGGCAGGCGACCGGAACGATGGTGTCGAAGCCGTGCGCCACGCGCTCTCCAGCTTCAATGCCTATCCGCTTCTTGATGCCCTAGGCGACACCGCCATCACCGGACCCACCGGAAATAATCTTCGCGACCTGCGCATCCTGCTGGCTTACTAATCGCCTCGTTGCAGCCTCTCGACTATCAGGGAAGATCTGACCGTATATACGTAGGACTTCTATAGGACGGATGGAGGTGCGCACGTTTGCGGCTCGAAAGTGCGCGTTACAACACCTGGCAGTCATGGTCTTCGGGCCACCGTAAATTCTTGTAAAGCTCCTTCCGCCCGGCAGCGTCGCACCTCCAGCCTGCATCCAAGCGATTAAACCCACTATTGCTATCGGAGGTTTCCATTGAAAAGGAGTTTACGCACCGCCATTGTCATGTCTGTTGCCAGTGCTGCCTTGGTCGCGTTCTCGAATTTCGCGCAGGGGCAAAAAATCGACGTTGCTTTCGGTGTTAGCACGCTGACGGCGCCTTCAGCCAGTTCAGCCGACAGCAGTCACGCGCCTGTCTCCCTCACCGGCGGCACCTATCCCGGCTTTAGCGGCGACGTGCTCTTCTGGCACAATCTCGGCATCGGGGGGGAAATCTACTGGAAGGCAAACCAGGGCAAGTACGGCGGCGACCCCACCCTTCCATTTCGTCCACTTCTTTTGGACGCCAACGCGGTTTACTCGCCCAAACTCGCGAGCCACACCTATCTTGAGCTGGTCGCCGGCATCGGCGCGCTGGATACCCGCATCTACTGTCAGGGATGCGGCAACGGGTACAACACCAACTACTCGAGCGACAAGCACTTCATGGGAGACTTCGGCGCCGGCATCAAGTTCTATCCCAAGGGCAACTTCTTCGTTCGTCCCGAGGCGAAACTGTATCTGGTCAATAACAATTTGAACTTCAGCTCCGCGCGCATCACCCGCTTCGGCCTCTCCATCGGCTACACCTTTGGAGGGCACTAGCCCGGCTACTTAGATTTGTCGTCCCGATTTAGAGTTGTCATCCCGAGCGAAGCCGAAGGACCTGCTGTTTTGCCGATTACGGCAGATCGTGGGTCCTCCGCTATGTAACGTTCTCCCCAGTGCTTTGTAACTTTTTTCCCCATCCCCACTTCGCGAGTGGCCCGTTTCCCCCATCCCGCATTATGATAGAGATATGAATTTTGGCTTCTCAGGCGAAATGATCTTCCTGTTTTTTCTGGCGCTGATCCTTTTTGGCCCCAAGAAAATGCCGGAGATCGGACGCCAGGTCGCGCGCTTCCTCGGCGAGTTCCGGCGCGCTTCGAACGAATTCCGCTCCCAGATCGAATCCGAAATCAATTCTCTCGAGAGTAGCAGCAACGCCAGCAGCGGTCCCCGGCAGCAGATACTGCCGCCTCTCCAGGCCCCGCTCGGATCGCTGGCCAACCGCATCTTCAATCCCCCGCCGCCCGAAAGGCTCGATGCTGCCGAAGACGCCGCCGCCGAAGACGCGGCAGTCAAGGCCGCCGCTGCCGAATCAGTCGCGATCGAAGCGGCCGCCACCCCCGAGCCTTCGCCCGCTCCGAAAGTAGCGCCCGATGCCTGAAGTGGCCGCCTCCTCTCCCGTGAACGAATCCGCTAAGGATGAAATGCCAACCATGGGCTTCCTCGATCATCTCGAGGAACTGCGCAAACGCATTATTTATTCCATCATCGCCATGGTTGTTGGCTTCTTCGCCTGTTGGGGATACGCCGAGAATATCTACGAGATCATGCAGCGTCCCATCATGGAGGCGCTCCACAGCAATGGTCTTTCGGCGAAACTCGTCTACCTGAATCCCACCGAGCCTTTCAATCTATATCTGAAAGTGGGATTCATGGCGGGTTTGTTCGTCGCCTCGCCCTTCGTCCTCTACCAGCTCTGGTGCTTCATTTCACCCGGCCTCTATCGCAACGAGAAGCGCTATGTCACGCCCTTCATGGTCTCGACCGTAGCCCTGTTCCTGGCCGGCGGATACTTCGGTTACAAACTCGTTCTGCCCCAGGCGCTCGTCTTCCTGATCGGCTACGGCAAGGATTTCCAGCCGATGATCACACTTAGCGAGTACAGTTCTCTGTTTCTGACGATCATCGTCGGCCTCGGCGTAATTTTCGAAATGCCGATTTTGGTGTTTTTCCTGGCGCTCATGGGCATCGTCAGCGCCGGCTGGATGTGGCGCAATCTCCGCTATTCGATCCTCGTCATCTTCATCATCGCCGCCATCATCACCCCCACCACCGACATCCTGAACATGTGCATCTTCGCCGCGCCCATGATTGCCTTGTACGTTCTGAGCATCGGCATTGCCTGGATGGTGCATCCCACCCAGCGCAAGAAACGCGCGGAGAAAAATTCCTAGCCACAGAGGACACGGGGGACCCTCGGAGGATCACAGGGAAAACATGAAACGAGCGACCACAACGAAAGTTTGCTTCCCTTGGGCCCCTCTGGGGCCCCTCTGGTTAAAGATCTTTGTGATGTTGCTGCTGACCTTTGCCGTGGCAAGCACGATAGCCTGCGCCAAAGGGATCTCCTCCTCCGCTGCCACCGCAAAATCCGAATCCCCCCCAACGATGCCAATTCCGCCCGAAGCCGCCGCTCCCGACAACGCCCCGCTCCCTCACATCGATTCCAAACGCGCTTTCCAGTACACACGCGAGGTCACCGCCTTCGGCCCGCGCTATATGGGCAGCGAGAATCACAAGAAACTCGAACGCTACATCGTCGACCATCTCAAAGGCGATCAAGTGGAAGACGACGCTTTCACCGCTGACACCGTGGAAGGGAAGTTTCCGGTCCGCAACGTCATCGCGAAATTTCCCGGCACAAAAGACGGCATCATCGTCATCCTCGGCCACTACGACACGGTTTATCCCTTGCGCAACTCCGGGTTCGTCGGTGCCAACGATGGGGGTTCTTCCACCGCTATCCTGCTCGAATACGCCAACCAGTTGCGAGGCGGGGGAGCCGGAAAGAAGCGCGATGGCTACAGCGTCTGGCTCGTTTGGACCGACGGCGAAGAGGCGGTACGGCAATGGACGAATACCGATAGCGTTTACGGTGCCCGCCATCTCGCCGAAAAATGGGAGAAAGACGGCACCCTCAAAAAAATCAAAGCGCTCATGGTGATGGACATGATCGGCGATGCCGAGCTCGACATCGTCCGCGACAGCAACAGCACTCCCTGGCTGCTCGATCTCATCTACGCCGCCGCCGAGCGCCTGGGCTACCAGTCCCACTTCTACGCCAGTCAGGGCGCCATCGAAGACGATCACCTGCCATTCGTAAAACGCGGCGTCCCCAGCTCCGACGTCATCGACCTCGATTATGGCTACAACAACGTCTTCCACCACAGCCCGCAAGACACCATGGACAAATTAAGTCCCAAAAGCCTCGAAATCGTAGGCGATACCATCCTCGAAACCATCCACATGCTCGACCAACGCTAGCCGGTGCAGCTTGCGGAGGTAGCGGAAACTCGGTTTCGTATCAGGGCGTCGCTTTAGCGATGCCGCAGAATCCTTCGAAATCCGACGCCTTTTGGGGGCTGGGCGTCGAGTATCGATTTTTTCCTAAGCTTGTCGTTGTGAGATTGGGTTTTTGCTGCAACCTGTGAAGGCGTGCCTTGATACGAATCGCATTTGCACCTCGGGCTTCTAGTTCACTGTCCGGTGCCGGTGAGGGTCGCGGTGGCCGTGCCGCCGCCGTTGTTGGCCACGTTGAGCTTAGCGTTGCGTGTGCCCTTCTTCGTGGGATTGAATGAAACGTTGAGCGAGCAGTTGGTTCCGGCGGCGAGGGATGGGCCACAGGTGTTGCCGGACTTGGTGTAGTCGGCCGATGCGCCTGAGATAGTGAAGCCCGTAAGATTCACGGACGTATTGCTCACGTTCGAGATGGTCACCGGCTGCGGTGCGCTCGTCTGGCCCACTGGCTCGGCACCGAAATTCAGAGCAGTCGGCGACAGCGCGATCGACATGCCCATTCCGGTCAGAGTTACCCTCTGCGGATTATTAGCCGCGTTGTCGGTAAGCTGCAATATTCCAGTGCGGGAGCCTTTTGCCGCCGGCGTAAATCCCACCGTGATTGGGCAGTTGTTGCCGGCGAGGACCGGAGCGCCGCAGCCATTCGATTGAACCGCGAAATCGCCCGTGGCGACGACATTCGAAATATTCAGGGTGGCGTTGCCGGCGTTGCTCACGGTAACGGTCAGGTACGTGGTCTGGCCAATGAGCGTCTTGGGGAAGATAAGGTTGGTGGCGGAGAGCGCCGCGGTCGGGCTTCCTCCGCTGCCGTTGCTGCAGTTGGGGAACATCAAGTTGGAGATGCGCGTGTTCCAGTTGTAGCTGCCGTTGGATTGGATGTACTCCTGCGTGTACCAGAAAGTGCAGTCGTCGACGGGATCAACAGTCATGGCACTGTAGTCGCCCCAGCGGCTCACGCCTCCGGTCTGGGAACCGGAACCACTGACGATCAGTTGTTCGCCTTCCATGCTGCCGGGCGTATCGTCTGCGACCCGTCCCGTAAAGTAAATCGAAGGATAGATGGAACTGCTGGAGACGCTGTACCCGAGCGCCATATCGCCGGACTGGTCCATGGCGATGCTGCCCATCCAGCGCGTAGCGGAGTTTGGACCGAAGGTGCCCTGCTGAAACACGGCAGGTGCGCTGTTCGGACTGCGAACTTCATACCAGCGAACCCCGGTGGAGATGGAATGATTGAAGACCAGGGATTCGACTCCGTCGGGGAACTGACGATAGACGAGGCGGTACATGGGGCGGTCGCCGAGGGCGTCGAGGCGTTGAGTGGTTCCGGGTTGTACGACGCAGGAACGGAAGCAACGCGGGGTGAAGATCGCTACCGGAAGAACGGTGGGGCCGGTGAAGGTGGAGTTCGCGGGGGTCGTGAAGTCCACATGAAACGTCCACAATCGGATCACGTTCTTGCCAAAGTTCATGAAGAAGCCGGGTTCTCCCGCGGATGGCGGGATGGTTCCGTCCATATCGGAAGGCAACAAACTGGCGACCGAGGAAGGCTGCTGGAAGCAGATCATCGTCGCGTCATTACCGGCCAGCATCGCGTTGCGGTCAAGGGCGCAGGCGTCAGCGCCGGTGAAAGTATTGCCGTTCAGGAAAAGGTTAAACGACATGTAATACGCGTCGGGCCACACGCCCAACTTCGGGTAGTCCGGGAAATCGGTGTCGGCGAAAGAAAAGGCATACCGGTTGTAGGTGCCGGTGGCGTCGCTGGTGGTAGAGACGGCGACGCATTCCGTGTAAGGAAGGGTGAGGATGGAGAACTGGGTGAGGATCCAGCGATTGGCCATCTTGTCATATTGAACGATGGGATCGCCGTCATTGTTTGTTTCACATCCTCCGCCGAAGCCGGTCCAGGGAGCATTTCCATCGGTGGGTCCGGCAACGAGCGCACCCGTGACTTTGTCGAACACCGCAAACTGAGCGTTGACCCACTGCACGTATTGCGTCGCTCCGACCGCTCCGTTGGTGTCAGGCGGGGAAAAGTCAATGTTAAATCCGTACTGTCCCTGACCCAAGCCATCAATATTCAGGCCCAAGTTGGCGGCCACCGGCGGCAGTGAGGCCTGCTGCAGGGCGACGTCGGGAGCGGCATATTCCGGCGCGTTAGTGACGGGGCCGGTGGGGAGGATTTTCAACAAACGAGGCGAAAAGCGGTGGGGCTGGGCGGGAGTGATCCGATCAAGTTCGGAGAGCGGGGCTGAGACGTCGTGTTTCAGTTCGTGGATTACACGGACGGAGCTTTGGTTTTGGGCAACGGCGGAGAGCGAAAAGAGGACTGAGAACGTCGCGGCAAGATAGAAAGCTGCGGCGAACCGTGCTGTCATAGCGTGAGTCATATACCGAGTGATGGATGTGGCGGGGAAGGTGACGAGTTGAGGTAGTATATCCGGTTTCTCTAAGATCAACTGCATAGATTTGCACGCCGGAGTCCATTGCTGGAGCTTGAGAAAAAGGAAATTTCCCCGGGTTTTGGCGGCCCACTGCACTTATTTGCACATCATTCCCAGCGCTTCGGGACGCAGTGTGAAGAGCTGCCGTGACCACGGAAGCTGCCGAGGTGCGCTCGGCTTTGACGGGCAAGACGCCCGTTCCCACACCAGTTCTACGCTTGTTTTCTTGACCGCGAGATGGCCTCGCGGGCTTCCTTGTCGGCGGTGCGGCGGCGTTCGGTCTCGCGCTTGTCCCATTGCTGTTTGCCTTTGGCGAGGGCGAGTTCGACTTTGATTTTGCCGTTCTTGAAATACATTCGGGTGGGAATCAGAGTGAGTCCTTTTTGCTGGGTCTTCCCGATAAGCTTGCGAATTTCTTCTTTGTGAATCAGGAGCTTGCGGGTGCGAAGAGCGGCATGATTGGCGTAGTTGCCGTGGTCATAGGGACCGATGTGGCAGTTGAGGAGCCAGAGTTCACCGTCCTTGATCAGGCCGTAGGCGTCCTTGAGATTGGTCTTGCCGGTTCGGACTGACTTTACTTCGGTTCCCGTGAGAACGACTCCGGCCTCGAATTTTTCGAGCAAGAAATAGTTGTGACTCGCGTTCCTGTTTACGGAGGCGTCTTTCTCTCCGGAAGCGGTGGGCTGGCGGCGAGGATTTTTCTCCCGATTGGGCTGGGTCTGATGGGTAGTCTGGTTGGCCATGGCACTGAAAAGAAAGTAACAGGTCTCAGGTCTCAGGTGTTAGGTGTCAGGAAGGGCTCGCAACAATTCCAACCTTCGAATTGATCGGTGGCCTGTCTTCCCTGAGACCCGACACCGAAGACCTAAGGCCTGCACTCCGGGACAGGTACCAATGAGTGTAAACATCGACGTACCAATCACTTCGGGTGCCGGTTCATGCGATGCTATAATCCGAATTTCCGGTACTTTTTGCGCGCGACGGCCGCTGATACGCCCGGCTGGTTGACTTTTATGGGCGGCGTGACGCGTCCCGGCCGGTTGGTTGAGTCGTCGTCTTTTGAATCGTGGCCGGATGAGTCTGGCCGGTGCAACCGCCGGCGAGAGAGATTTTCATGAGGACCGCTTGATGAGACGCCTGATCCGTCCAGCTCTGTTCGTACTGTTGCTGCTCTGCTTGAGGCTTCCTGATTTTGCCAAAACTGTTGATTCCGCCAAGGCGCTCTACGAAAAAGGCCAGGATGCCGAGGCGCGGCAGAACTACGAGCAAGCTTTTGACTATTTCAAGCAGGCCTACAATCTAAAACCGAAAGACCTGAGATATCGAACTGCCTTCGAGCGGACCCGCTTTCTGGCGGCGTCCTCGCGTGTGCATCGTGGGCAGATTCTGCGCGACGCCGGCAAGCTCGACGAGGCGCTGGTGGAATTCCAGAAGGGATTGGAGACCGATCCTTCTTCATTCATCGCGCAGCAGGAACTGAAGCGTACGCAGCAGATGATTCGGGAGGCGGAGAATCCGCAACCACAGGCTTCGGAGCCGGGAGGGACCGCGTTGCGCCGACGATTGGAATCGGCGCAGGGCCCGGTGGAGCTGGCTCAAATCTCGAACGTGCCCATCACTCTCAAGGTCACGGAAAAAGCCAATGTGATTTACGAGACGGTGGGCAAGCTGGCCGGCATTAACGTGCTTTTCGATCCCGATTACACGCCGCGCCAGGTGCGCATCGAACTGAACGGCGTGACGCTCGAAGACGCGTTGGAAATTATTTCGTTTGAGACCAAGACTTTTTGGCGTCCGGTGACGCCCAATACGATTTTTGTCGCGCAAGACAATCCTGCGAAGCGGAAAGAGCTGGAACAAAACGTCATCAAAACTTTTTATCTTTCCAACCTTTCCCAGCCTACCGAATTGCAGGATGTAGTGAACGCGATGCGCACCATCCTCGAAGTGAGCCGGATTCAGCAGTTGCCCTCGCAGGGAGCGATCGTGGTGCGCGGCACGCCGGATCAGATGGCTCTGGCGCAGAAGCTGGTGGACGATCTCGACAAGGCGAAACCCGAGGTGCTGATCGAAGTGGCAGTGATGCAGGTGAGCCGCGACAAAGTACACAAGCTTGGAATCAACCCTCCGACCAGCGCCACGGTGCAACTGCAGCCCAATGTCAACACGGGCACGACCACTTCGACTACAACCACCTCGACCACGAGTACTACGTCATCCACCTCCGGCATCAACCTGAATACACTCGCCAACCTGAACGCCACCGACTTCCAGGTAAATATTCCGTCGGCTACGGCGATTGCGTTGTTGGGCGACAGCAACACGAAGATCATCCAGAACCCGCAGATTCGCGCGCTGGACGGACAGAAGGCCACGTTGAAGATTGGCGACCGGGTGCCGGTGGCAACGGGATCGTTCCAGCCGGGTATTGGCGGAGTCGGTATCAACCCGCTGGTGAATACTCAGTTTCAATACCTCGACGTGGGCGTGAATATCGACATCACGCCGCGGGTTCATGCGGGGCGGGAAATATCGTTGAAGTTGACGATGGACGTCTCGGCGGTGACTTCGCACGTGAGCATCGGCGGCATCGACCAGCCGGTGATCGGACAGCGCAAGATTGAACACGAAATCCGCCTGAAGGATGGCGAAGTGAACCTGCTGGGCGGAATGATGGAGGATACGCAGACGAGGGCGCTGAACGGTATCCCGGGCCTGGCGTCGATTCCGCTTCTGAAATACCTCTTTTCGGAGAAAGATACCGAGCATTCGGAAAACGAAATCGTGTTTGTCCTGGTACCGCACATTATCCGCGGGCCTGACCTTGCCCATGGTAATGTCGACATGATCGACGTAGGCACGGCCAATGCGCTGTCGCTGAGACATTCCGGCAGCAAAGCGGCATCGCCGGCGAGTTCGGTTGCGCCCGCTCCGGCTTCCCAGTCCGCGCCTGTAGCTCCGCCGCAGCCGCAGACGCCAGCTCCCCAGGGGCAGGCTGCGCAGAACTTAATTCCGCAAAATCAGCAGAATCAGGCTGGCGCGGGTGCGGGAACGTTCATGTTTGATCCGCCTACAGTGAGCCAGGCCAAGGGCTCGACCTTCACGGTGAATGTCATGCTCTCGGGTGGGCAGAACGTCTACTCGGTGCCCGTGCAACTCAACTACGATCCGAATCAGTTGGCAGTGGTCAACGTTTCGAACGGTGGATTCCTGTCGCAGGATGGGCAAGCTGTGGCGTTAGTGCATCGCGACGATCCGGCGACGGGCACGCTGCAAATCACGGCCACGCGGCCTCCGGGCGCCGGGGGCGTTTCGGGACAGGGCGCGGTGGTGACGCTCACATTCATGGCGAAGGGGCCGGGCCAGTCGGCTCTGACCATCACTCGGGGCGGAGCGCGGGACCCCGCGATGCAGCCGATTGCAATGAGCGGAGCGCAGGCGGCGATTACGATTCAATAACTGATTTATGAACAGGGCGATAAACATTCGGAGGGTTAGCTTCGTGGTTGCCCGCCAACAGCACGGGTTCACGCTGATCGAGTTGATCATTGCGACCGCCATTCTTGCGATCCTGGTCGGGGCGGCATTTCCTCTGGTCAGGATGACCATTTATCGGGAGCGCGAGCACGAGCTGCGCCAGGACCTCTGGATGATTCGCGACGCGATCGATCGCTACAAAGACGCCGCCGATCGGGGCGCGTTCCAGGTCAAGGTGGGGAGCGAAAATTATCCTCCGGATCTCGACACGCTGGTCACCGGGGTGGATGTTTCCGGCAAGAAACTGAAATTTCTCCGCCGGATCCCGGTTGATCCCATGACCAAACAGGAATGGGGAATGCGCTCCATGCAGGATGACAAGGACTCGGATTCATGGGGTGGGCAAAACGTTTTCGATGTTTACACGAAGTCGGACCAAGTCGCTTTGGACGGCACCAAGTATAAGGACTGGTAAATGACTTTCAGGTCCAAAGCCCGCAGCCCCAAATTCTGTAATCCCAAAGTCCGCAGTCCCAAAGCCCGGACTCGCGGTTTCACGCTGATTGAGATGGTGGTGGTCATCAGCATGATCCTGATCCTGCTGTCGATCGCGCTACCAATGTACAACCAGAGCGTCATCCGCGCGCGCGAAGCCACGCTGCGACAGAATCTGGCGACGCTCAACAAAGTCATCGATCAGTACACGCTGGACAAGCAGAAAGCGCCGCAGGCGCTTGAAGATTTGGTCTCGGCGGGATACCTCAAGTTTGTCCCGAACGACATTACCGGCAGCAAAGACACCTGGGTGCTGGAACAGGAAGACTCGCTCAAGTCCATCGACCAGACGCAGCCTGGCATCGTGGGTGTCCACAGCGGTTCCGACCAAACGGCTATCGATGGCACCCTTTATTCGAGTTGGGTTTACTGAGCCAAAGAGCTGACGCCTAACCCATCCCTTCTGTTACCTTATCCGTTCACTATTCTGGAGATGAGTTCTGGAGTTCTGGAGGCTAGCTTGGATTTTCTCAACCGGTTGCAGCCCTTCGCGCTGCTCGTCATGCGGCTCGTTCTGGGAGCGATCATGATCGCGCATGGTTATCACAAGGTGTGGGGCGGGTTTCATCATCACATGGATTCCGTGGGATCGCTCGGTCTTCCTAAGTGGCTCGCATACCTCTCCGCTGGAACGGAATTTTTCGGCGGAATCGCCATTGTGCTTGGACTGTTTACGCGCTTCTTCGCAGCCGCGTTCATCATCGAAATGGCGGTCGCCATCTGGAAAGTGCATTTTAAGAACGGGCTGATGGGCAATGGCGGATACGAATTTCCGCTGGCGCTGGCTACGATTGCGTTTGGGTTGATGTGCTTCGGCGGCGGGCCTTGGGGGGCGACGTTCGGCAAGTCTGGCGGCTGGAAAGCAAGGTAGGTTTGATCAAAGGTTGAGTTTGCTGCGGTATTTTCCGCTTTACCCAGCATTGGGGCTCTCGCGAATTCATCGCAGTCTGCCGAGCTGCGCTCGGCTTGGATGGGCGAGGGCGCCCGTCCCCACACGAAGCAGGTGCCCTCTGGGGCTCTGTGAACGAGCTAAAGGCTAAGAGCTAACTGCTGAACTCAAAATTCCGCCAGTTCTTTCATCGCCCGAAACAGGTCGCTGGCCTGGGGCAGAATGGCATTCTCTAGAATCGGCTGATAGGCGACGAAGGTATCCGTGGCCGCGACGCGCTTCACCGGGGCATCGAGGTGATGAAAGAGTTGGTCGGCGATGCGGGCGGCAATTTCGGCGCCATATCCCCAGCTCAGCGAATCTTCGTAAGCGATTAGGGCGCGGTTGGTTTTCTTTACCGACGCGGCAATCGCCTCCCAGTCAAACGGATTCAAACAGCGCAGGTCGATCAGTTCGACGCTGACGTGATGCTCGCGCTCCAGTTTTTGCGCGGCCTGCAGCGCGCGCGGAACCACAGCGCCGTAGGTGATGACGGTGAGGTCGGTTCCGGGCTGCACGACTTTCGCTTTTCCGAATGGGACCATGTAGTCGGGGCCGGGATACGGCGAGCGTCCGTAGGTTTCGCGGTAGAGGCGTTTGTGTTCGAGGAACAGAACCGGATCGTCGCACCGGATCGCAGTGCGCAGCAGGCCCGCGGCGTCGAGCGCGTTGGAAGGGAATACGACGCGCAATCCGGGAGTATGCGTGAAGATGCTCTCGCCGCACTGCGAGTGGTAAATCGCGCCGCCCGTCAGATAGCCGCCAATCGCCACCCGGATCACCACAGGCGCCGAGAAAGCATTGTTCGACCGCCAGCGGATGATGGGGAGTTCGTCGCGCAGCTGCATCATCGCCGGCCAAATGTAATCGAAGAACTGAATCTCCACCACGGGCTTCAATCCGCGCGTGGCCATGCCGGTGGCGCGCCCGATGATGTTGGCTTCGGCTAGCGGAGAATTGAAGACGCGGTCGGAGCCGAACGCGATTTGCAGGCCAGATGTTAGCTTGAAGACTCCGCCTTTACCCTTTACCAGCTTCTGCTTTACGTACTCTTCGCGGCTGCAATCGGCGACATCTTCGCCAAAGATGATGACGCGCTCATCGCGGCGCATCTCGTCGCGCAGGGTGGTGTTGATGAGGTCCGCCATGGTTTTAGGCGTCGAGGCAGCGGAGCGCTTGCCATCCGCGGCTGTTTCGGGGGCGGCAAACGCGGGCTGCGATTCGAACGACGACGATGTGGGATCGAGGTCGGGCGAGTACACGAAGTTATAGATGGTTTCTGGCTGCGGCACCGGGGCTGCGAGTGCGCGATCGGCGTCGGCCTGAATCTGCTCTTCGACTTCCTTCTCGATCTTGTTGATCCCTTTTTCGTCGAGGATCCCTTCACGCAGTAGGAACATCTGCAGGCGCGGGACGGGATCGCGCGCGGCGTCGGCCTGGCGTTCGGCGTCGGGGCGGTAAAGGCGTTCGTCGTCGGAGAGCGAGTGCGAATAAGGACGAATCACATGGGCGTGGACAAATGCAGGACCATGGCCGCCGCGGCAATGGTCAGCCGCGCGTCTGAGAGCCGCGTAAGCGACGACGGGGTCAGTGCCGTCAATCTCTTCGAAATGGAAGTTGGGAAAACCGGAGACGAGGCGCGAAATGTTGCCGCCGGAGGTCTGCACTTCCACCGGCACGGAAATCGCGTATTCGTTGTCTTGCACGCAAAAAATTACCGGCAGGCGAAGGTTGGATGCGGTGTTCAGCGCCTCCCAGAATTCGCCTTCGCTGGTGGTGCCGTCGCCGAGCGAGACGTAGGTGATCTCGTCGCCCTGGAATTGGACATCCTTGAATTGGCGGTAATCGCCTTCGGCTTTTTGAGTAGCGTAGGGATGCCTGGCGAAATAGCGGCCGGCCTCGGCGCATCCGATGGCCTGCAGGATCTGGGTACCCGTGGCGGACGATTGAGTAACGACGTTGAGCCGCTTGTAGGCCCAGTGCGAGGGCATCTGGCGGCCGCCGGAACTGGGATCGTCGGCCGCCCCCACGGCGCCGAGCAGCATTTCGTACGGAGTTGCGCCCAAGGCGAGACACAGGGCGCGGTCGCGGTAATAGGGATAGAACCAGTCGTAGGCGGGCTTCAACGCTAGCGCTGCCGCGACGCCCATGGCTTCGTGGCCTGCGCCTGAGATCTGGAAAAAAACCTTCTGCTGGCGCTTGAGCAGGATCTCGCGGTCGTCCACGCGCCGCGATGAGAACATGATGCGATAGGCATCAATCAGTTGCTGACTCGTCAAGCCCTGATAGTTCTTGGCTTTTTTCGCGATGCTGAGTTCGTTCAGCTTGGGATCGACTTTGGTAGTGGCCATGCCGCGTTCTTCACCCCACAGAGTTTCAGCCCCGCATCATTGTAAATCAGGGGGCAGGTGTCAGATCTCAGGTCTCAGGAAAATCTTTGCACTTGAGTCGCCGTATGAGACAGCCTCTCCTGAGACCTGACACCTGACAACAGGTTTATCCTGATCTCTCCATGATTCGTTTCCTGCGCCCGTTTGATCCGCATCGCATCCGCTTGCTGGTGTTCGACCTCGACGGCACCCTGATTGACTCCCGCCTTGATTTGATTCATTCCGTGAACGCGATGTTGCAACATATCGGCCGTCCCGCGCTGGACGGCCACGTTATTGCCAGCTATGTGGGAGATGGCGCTCCGGCGCTGGTGCGTCGCGCTATCGGCGACACGAACGACGAGGCGCTTTTTCGAGCGGCTATGGAGTATTTTCTTGGCTACTACCGCATCCACAAACTCGACCACACCACGGTTTATGCGGGAATGGCGGAGACGCTGGCGGCCCTGGCTGATCCGTCGCGGGGTAACCCCTCAAAGGGAGCGCGGCGGCAAATGGCGGTGTTGTCGAACAAGCCGGTCAATCCCTCACGCGACATTGTGCAGGCTCTCGGGTTGGGAGAATTCTTTGTGCGCATATACGGCGGCAACAGCTTTCTGACCAAGAAGCCCGATCCGCTGGGAGTGCAGACCATATTGCACGAAACCGGCGTAGCCGCCGATGAGGCGCTGATCATTGGAGACTCGTCGATCGACGTCTTGACGGGCCGCAATGCTGGGATGTGGACGTGCGGCGTAACCTATGGTTTCGCTCCGCATTCGCTGGAAGAGGTGCCTCCTGATGTGCTGATCGAGACTCCTCGCGAACTGGGGGAGTTGTTACACGGTGGCTAGCGGGGAATCTGAACCGAGTGGTGCCTCGGTTTAATGCGGCTTTTCGGACGGCGCTATCTGGACCTGAATGGCGTGAATGTTGTCCGACTTTGTGGTGTCCACGAGTACAACTCCAAGGTTGCCGTTCACGTCGCGCGCTTGAACAGTTCGTGTGGCCTGCGCTCCGGAAGGGTCTGGGCGCACTGTGTCCGTCGTTTGTATGGTCACTTGCAGACTGGAGCCGGGATCGCCGGGGATAGGCTGCTCCACTTGATGTTCGGTGATTTGCTGACCCGTTGAGTTGGTGCGCTGGGCAGCGGTTGTGCGCTCAACTAAGTGCAGGCTGCCGTCGCCAACCGATCCGGGGACATTGATCGAATAGGTTTCGACTGTGCTGCGGGTTCCTCCGGAAGCGCTCTCGGACTCGTTACTCAAGGTGCGGGAGACCTCGCCTAGCTTGCCTTCCGAATCGCGGCGCGAGATCCGCTCCTCGGTGCTGCGGTCCTTGCTCTTGCCTTCTTGCCTGCTGGTAGCTCGCCGTATTTCGCTGACTTGCCAGTTTCCGGCGCCGTCGGGAAGCAACGTGGTTTTTTGAGATTCAACCGTGTCATTCGCGCCTCGCTGGCGGCGTTCTTGCACCTTCATTGCGGGAGCCAGACCGCCATTCGCGCTTGGGAGCATCATCGTGGTCTTCGTCTCCTCCACATCCGCACTCGTCTTTTTCGTCTCCTCGATTTGGCGCTGAATCAGCTGAAGCTTGCCGTTGCCATCCGGATTCGAGATTGTGCTTACTACGTTCGAGTCACCTCCGGGGAGCGCGTGCCTTTCCTCTTCTGTTACCTGCACCAGTGTTTTCGCTCCATTGGCATCTCGACCGAAGGTGCGCGTGATAGTTCGCACAGAAGTCGCGTCCAATTGCACCGTTTCCTTTTCGACGTCCTGGTAAGGTTCGAATTGCCCGTCGGACCCGCGGCGCTGGAGCGATTGCTTGTCCAGCGTGTGATTGCCGCTCTGGGTGTGGCTCTCAATGGTGCGCGTGGGATTTATGTTACCACTTTGTGTCTCGGTTGTAGCGGTCCACGAATTGGGGGCGGCCTCCCTTTGCGAGTCGGATGTTTGCGCCCAAAGCGCTGGGCTGGAACAAAAATATATCCCGATCGCGAGCAGCATGAGCTGGCCCAAACGCGCCATGCGCGAGGCATCGGGGGAGTCGCCGCTGTATTGACGGCCGACTCGTCCGAATTGCTCGTGTCCATGCCGTGCGCAAATATTTTTGGTTTGCATGCCTATATTTTATTCCTTCCCGCGAATGCTCGGTGTGCGGTGCAAAAAAGGGCATCCTGAGAATCTCAGGATGCCCGCTACTATTCACTTCCACCTCTGGGAACTGAGCCGCTATTCACCCGGAGGCTTCTGCTGTTCGCGCTTCTTCCGTTCCTCTTCCTGCTTCCTCTCCTCGGGCGTTAGCGGGCGCTGCGGCGGTGCCGGCCTACTCGCTGCGGGAGGAGGAGTGCGCTGCTGCTGTTGTTGTTGTTGCTGCTGGCGCTCGGGCGGCGCAGGCGGTTGCGGTCGTGGAGTTGGAGCCGGTTGGTTCCGGTTGGGCTCGGGACGATTGTTCTCCTGTGCTGCAGGCGGGGGGCTATTGCGTGCCGGTGGCTCAGGACGATTCGCCTGGGGACGAGACTGCTCAGGCTGATTGTTCTGCGGAGTCGGCCGGTTATTCGGGGGAGTTGCGGGCGGCCGATTCGTCTCCGGGCGGTTGTTCGGTTGATTCATCTCGGGACGATTGTTCGGTTGCGCCGCGGGCGGCCGATTCGTCTCGGGGCGGTTGTTCGGTTGATT
>Ga0185299_10000614_pt1 | contig 89645 bp, 71 predicted proteins | sample PaiPotPPA55metaG_FD_128002 | JGI IMG/M metagenome (GOLD analysis project Ga0185299, IMG submission 128002) | Iron sulfur acid spring bacterial and archeal communities from Banff, Canada, to study Microbial Dark Matter (Phase II) - Paint Pots PPA... ...
GCGCTTTATCCACCTCGATGGACCCTCTGGGAGAACCCGTCATCTCAACCTGGAAGAGACCTTGCCAGAAAATACAAAACGGCTCAGAATTTCCGGAATTGGTGGCTCAGAATTTCCGGAACCCACACTTGACAGCACTTGGGAAGCGGAGTAACAACTCGCCAGAGCTTTTGAGCCACCCTGCGCGCTACCCCTACCCTGGTCGGAAAAACGCATCGAGGAGGACCCGAATGCGAACGCCCCGCCTCTCTTTTTTGATTCCCCTTGCGATACTCTTTCTGATTCCGAGCTGCGCCAGGGCGCAGCAGGTGCTGTTTTCGTCGTTCGGCCCGGGCCAAACGTTTCAAAACGGTGGCTTCGGACTTTACAATCTCCCCAATCAACCGGAGGTTCTTCCTTCCGAACTTGCCGCGTCTTTTACGCCTACAGGGTTCACCCTCTCTGGCCACTACACCCTTATGCAGATTGATCTCGGAATGTTCAGTAGTCCAGGAGAAACGCCCGTCGGTTACGTTGCGCAGCTGACTGAAGACGCTGGCGGCCTTCCCGGTGCGGTAATCGAAAGCTGGACTGTCACTAATCCGCCCTTCGGACAAGCTGTGAACACCCTGAAAGACACGCAGAGCGTCATCCTCTCTTCAGGGCGACAATATTGGGTGGTTCTTGTGGCGACTAATTTTGGTGGTGAAATCTGGGACCTAGGCCTTACCAATTCAGATCTGTTGGGCCAAAATTACGGGCTGGGATGGGTGGATGTAGGCCCAGGCGGAACCGTCATCACCGGAACTGTCCCAGCATCTCCCGGACTAGCCTTTGACGTGATAGGAGTCGACACTTATCGGAAACCCCGGCCCCATGGCTTGGGCGCAGTACAGCGTTTGCACCTAGTAGCCGGTCCAGTGGCCCCGCCTCCCGGCGGGCCGGTGCAGCTGACGCTGGGATTTGTAGACCTCAACGGTAACCGGGTTGGGCCAAGACTAACGACCCCGCCGCTTTCCCCCGGCCAGACCGAATCGCTGGATTTGGATACGGATACCTTGATTACAAGGATTGGGCAGCGGGTGGAGGTTCGGCCGGTCATAACCGCGCAAAATCCCACTGGCGTTCCTGTTGAGATCACGCTGGAGTCCACTTCGGAAGTGGTTGACAAGCTGACCGGGTTTGGAACGGTGCTGGCCCGGACGGTTGATTCAGGAAACGGCCCTCCGACGTTCGGCCTGCAGGGGATAGCTGGAGGGGAAACTTTGCGGCTTACCGCGCTGGCTCGCGATGCGGGGGCTACTGCTTTCAACTGCGTTGCGCAGCTTAGTTTTGCGGACAAGAACGGGAATCCGATAGGGCCGACAATGCCGGTAAACCTGAGTTCGGGCATGGGGGCATCGCTGGATTTGGATGCCAACATACTGGGTCTCAGATTGGGGCAACGGATAGACGTACAACCGATCGTCACCCTAACTTCTTCAGTGCCAGGGGCGGTGCCGACCGGCTCCGTTTGCGAGGCGAGCGCGGAAGTCTTCGACCACTTCACGGGCCGGACGCATACTGACCAAGGAGCTTCCACCACCGCACTTCCGGCCGTCCAATAGGGCGGGTGGCACACTCGATCCGTCAAGACTCCGGGGCGGCCCATATCCTTTCGCGTTGTTTGCGAAAGGGTGGGGCTGTTTTTTCGCTAGCAGACTTTCCGCCGGAGGTGGGCGAACTCAACCGCCTCGTCGCGCTACGCCAAGTTCTCCTGAATAAAGCGCGGGCCTTGGTGTTGTCACATGTTTTTTACTCGCCTACAGCATTGGCGGTCTGAGACGGGACGTTTTCCAGTTTCCCATCCGCGTCAAGCATAGATATCAGTTCGGGGCAACATTTTCTCCGCGAATGCAGAGTCTAGAAGCGGAGATGGCGATTGCAACTTGTTGGGCTGACGTTAGGGTGGTGCCGGGGGGCCAGAATCGAACTGGCTACGCCGGCCTTTTCAGGAACCAGCCTGACTCCGTGATATAACTCTCCCTCCGGTTTAATGCCTCTCTAATTTCACAAAACATCATGCCCGCGGTCATCCAAGTTTCAGGAGTTCGCAAAACCTACGGGCGCACTGTTGCCGTCGACGAAGTGTCCTTCGAAGTAGACAAGGGCGAGATTTTCGGTCTAATCGGCCCTAACGGCGCCGGGAAAACCACCACCATGGAGTGCATCGAAGGGCTCCGCACTCCGGACCGCGGCACAATTTCAGTTCTCGGCCTTGACCCCTTTCGCCAGGTCTACCAGTTGCAGGCCCGCATTGGTGTTCAACTCCAGCAAGCCCAACTGCAAAAGCGCATCAAAGTGTGGGAGGCCGTCGACCTGTGGGCCTCGCTCTACCATAAAAAAGCCATCGATGCCGAACGCTTACTCGAAAGTCTCGGCCTCACCGACAAGCGCGACGCCTGGTTTATGAATCTTTCCGGCGGTCAGAAGCAGCGGCTGTTCATTGCCCTCGCACTGATCAACGATCCTGAAGTTGTTTTTCTCGACGAGCTGACCACCGGCCTGGACCCGCAGTCGCGCCGCGCCATCTGGGAACTGGTGCGTAACATTCGCAAGCGGGGCAAGACAGTTTTTCTGACCACTCATCTGATGGAAGAGGCCGAGCGCTTGTGCGACCGCGTAGCCATCATCGAGCACGGCCGCATCATCGATATCGACAGTCCAGACAAGCTTGTCGACCGTCACTGTCCCGAGCGAACCATAGTTCTCGCCACCAGTGATCCGAGCGCTGAGGAACGTTTCCGCACCATCCCAAGAGTCGAGTCAGTAACGCGTAGTGACTCGCGATTCACCATCACTGGCCGAGGCGACGACCTGGTGACCAACGTGATTCATTGTCTGTCCGAGAATCGCATCCCGGTCACCGATTTTCGTACCATTCTTCCCAATCTTGAGGATGTCTTTCTTAAATTAACCGGACATTCGATTCGCGAGTAGGTTCACACCATGCTAGTTGGACTCTGGAAACTCACTTGGATCGAGATTAAAATTTTCCTGCGCGAGCCGCTGGGCGCATTCGGCACCATCGTTGTACCCGTCCTGGTCTTCCTGGTGTTGGGCCGAATATTAGGCCGCGGAGCTGCCCAGGGCGCTCCCAGCCCCAACAGTTTTGTCCACGTGGGCCTGCCGGTTCTCGCGTCGCTGCTGATCGCCGTCAGCGCGGTGCTCTCCCTGGTCACTATTATTTCCATCTACCGCGAAGGCGGCATCCTCAAGCGACTCCGCGCCACCCCGCTGCGCCCGTACACGATTCTCACCGCCCACGTCCTCGTCAAACTGCTGCTCACGGCAGCCACGCTGGTCTTAATGGTTTTGGCCGGCAAACGCTATTACCCGGCGGGCATTCATGTGCATCTGTTCTCCTTTACGCTTGCGCTACTGATCAGCACTTGCAGTATCCTGTCCATTGGCTTCCTCATCGCCAGCATCGTTCCCACGGCGCGCTTTGCTCAGCCGATCGGCGCTATCATTTTTTATCCCATGTTCGGTTTTTCAGGGCTGTTCACACCCGTGGCGTCCTTCCCGCCGGTCCTTCGCGCGGTGTCCCGAATGCTCCCGCTAACCTACGCCGTGAGTCTCCTCGAAGGAATATGGAATGGCGAACCTTGGTTCGCCCACATCGGTGACGTAGCCGCATTGACCTTAGGATTTGTTCTGTGCACGGCAATCTCTACAAAGGTTTTTCGCTGGGAGTAGCAAGAGAACCCAAGGCATTTCGCTTTTGCATTTCGCCTGCCGATTTTAGGTAGTGGGTCAGTTTCCGGTACGGCGTTACACTTCCATGTGACTCGGTCGTCCTGCTTACAGACGCCTCTCATAGTCTGAGACCATTTTGAATTCACCCGACAGAGCATGAACAACTCGATTGAGGTTCGAGCGTGTGTGGGCAAAAAAAGTGGTGTATTCATCGTGGTCGGCATAGATCGCAAATGACTTGGACTTGGGCTCGGGCACGAAGATGAAGTCAACCCAATCGCTCAAGATTGTATGGAGAAGCAACTGCGTTTCTTTTTGATCTTCAGCGGTAAAAGTGACTCCACACTCGTACCTCGGTGGTATCGAATGATCGGCTAACAGCTTAATCAGGTGTGTAGGCTCAAACACAGCCTGTTCGATCGTGAAGCACCCCGATTTCATTTCCTGATTCACTGACACAATTGCTGCCACGAAACTCTGCAAGTGTTTCAAAGGAGTCAGATACGTTTGCTGGAATTTCCACGGCGTTCTGCGGAATTTCTTCAAGGCGCCGGGCGTATCAGAAAATGTCATAGGGTTTGCGAAAAGTATACATCGAGCCTCGGTGCGTTAAATCGACATCTTCGACGAGCTGCATCCTCCCTCGTACTTATGCCACTGGGCGGGTGAGTAGCCCCGGGGAGTCCCACCCCGAGGCTCTCGTAGAACCGTACGTGGGTCTCTCAACTCATACGGCTCCCATCGCGGAGCCATGCCGCGTACTCATCTGCCAGTGGGCGAAAAGTTCTGGAGTGCGCTTTCTGAGGCGCGCAAGCCAGTGGCTCGCTCTGCGGAGATGTCTACGCAGTGTTTTGTATTTTTGTGCAGCCCAAAGGGTCAAATCCCGGTCCAGTTGGCGCATCGGCGAATAGAGCGCCGAGCGATAATACCGCCCGTAGTACTGGAGCCAACCTCGAACGATGGGATTGAACATCCGGGACAGATCTTCGATCGCCTTGTCACTGCGTTGGTGGCAGTTTCCAGCTACGAACTTCTGTTCGAATGGCCTGTGCCGCCTTCGCAGAAATCGCCGGACTGAAGCTGACGAAGTGCTTTCCCTTGCGAGTCATCGAACCCCTGGCTCGAAACGTGTAGCCCAGGAAATCAAACTTCTCGTGCAGGTAGGTCCTTCGCCGATCATCAACCCCTGCTGCTCCTTTGTTCGCTTTCACTCGCTTGTATGCTTCCCAGACCTCCCATTTGGAAATACAGAACGGCTTTGCCTCATTCATCGGGCTCCTCCCATTTCTGGTTGGCTCATTGAATCAGGCTCCTTGACACAACGTCTTCGCTCCATCCCTTTATCGGGGACTTCTTCGCTACTACACGTTGTTCCGCCTCTGAGACTCCGCATCCGTACTCTCGCCCTCATGGTTGCTTCCACTTGTGGCTTCTCCGTTTGCATCGCACTCTCAGATTCCCACGTTCCGCTTAACCGCCTCCTGGCAAGCTCAGGCCACCTCTCATGCCGGATGCCGCTCCGCCCGTAACCAGGTTTCGTCGGAGCTACTCCCGCGGTAACTACACCCCGCGGTTTTGACATCGTCTCTAACGTTTCGACACTTCAGCAGTGGTTCCCTTGCGGTCCTCTTCTTGCCTGTCACCTGACCTGGTTCGTGCCAAGCCTTTTCCTTCCGCGTTCACGACCATAGCTTTTGGCTACAAGCCGCCGAAGGTGGTTTGAAACCTGCTCCTGTAAGCCGGTTCCGAGGGGCCTACCCTCATCAGTCAAGCAGTTGCGCACTACTCAGCATTTCTCCTTTCGTGCTCGTGGCACACTATAGTCACGTTATCGGAAACTGACCCACTGCCCGATTTTACAGGTTGTTGACAATCCAGGGACAAACCACTGACAAGGCCGGCGTGATATTTCCTTAGCTTGCCTCCGGGAGACAGCCGAAAAACAGCGATCGTGTTGTGCCTCCAAAGTTCCGCTGTTTCTCGTTTCGTCTCCTGAACTTTAGCTGCATATCGTTCCTGCACCCCCGCATACGGTAACGATGACGGCCCCGACTAAATGAATAAAAGGAGACTCGGATGTCGAGAAATTCGGTCATTCCACTTTGCCTCGTTCTCGCACTTTTTGCAGTTTTGGTAACCAGTTCTTCCACCTTCGCCGCAGACAATGACAACATCCTGAAAAATTTGCACAAAGTCAGCACCATCGCGTCTACCGTTCCCAGTAACGGGGACATAAACCCTTATGGTGTGGCGAGAGTGTCCCATTCCAGCGGTAACCTGACGGAAGGCCACGTGCTCGTAAGTAATTTCAACAATTCTTCCAATTTTCAGGGCACTGGCACAACGATTGTGGACGTGGCGCCAAATGGCGCTGTAAGCCTCTTCGCAGAAATTAGCGCCGCCGAGCTTCCCGGTTCTTGCCCCGGCGGAGTGGGACTGACCACCGCGCTGGCTGTATTGAGATCCGGTTGGGTTATCGTCGGCAGCCTGCCGACAACGGACGGCACATCCGCAACCGCGCAAGCCGGTTGCCTCATCGTTCTCGACAACACCGGTAAGCCAGTGGAAACGTTTTTTGGATCACTGATCAATGGCCCTTGGGATATGACCGCATTCGATGGAGAAGACCAGGCATCGCTCTTCGTCACTAATGTCCTCAATGGAACCGTCGTGCCAGGGGCGCCTGCGGGCGTGCCCGGAGTGGTGGTCAGGCAAGGAACTGTTGTGCGCATCAATCTGCGAGTTTCCGAACACACCATGCCTTGGATCGAATCCATGACCGTCATCGGCTCGGGTTTCTCTGAACGTACTGACCCTGCGGCGTTAGTCATCGGACCTACGGGAGTTGCTCTTAGCCCTAGCTGCGCTGATTCCGACCCCGGCGACTGCGTCACTAAATTCGGGGAATCCGACGAGCCTGTCTTGTATGTGGCCGACACGCTGAATAATCGCATTGCCGTGATTACGGATGCTCTCAAGCGTAGTAATTCCGCCGGAACAGGCAAAACCCTCACCATCGGCGGGAGTCTAAACGGACCGTTAGGACTGACCGTTGCCGAAGGTGGCCACCTTCTTTCTGTCAACAGCGGTGACGGATTTATCACCGAAATCACGCAACAGGGAGCGCAAATTGCCAAGACCCTGCTGGACAATTCCGGCACGCCGCCGGGAGCGGGTGCGTTGTTCGGGCTAATTTATGAACAGGGCCGTGGAGTCGTTTTTGTAGACGACGCGACCAACACCTTAAACCTTTTGCAGTAGAGCTTCGGAATTTATGGAATAAACATTGCGGTGCGATGGTCTGCACCGATAGAACACGTCCGAGAGCGGCGCAGAACCCCAGATGCCCTCGATGCCTGCGCCGCTCCTTCCAAAATAAGCACACCTGCGTCAGCCAAACAATTCCCCTCAGAATCGCGTTGACCTCCGGTCCGACCGCCTGCTACTACTGAGGTCTTTTGTTGCGCGCTTCTCGGGAGATTTCGGAGAAATGGACCGCCGTCGATTCCTCACTAATTCTCTCGCAATTGCCGCCAGTGCTCTCTTGCCTGGCAATAAACTCCCTGAAATTGCAGCTGGCGCCCGGCAAAAATGCATCCTCCGTTTGCTTATAGCGACTCGCATCATCACGTTCGCCGCACTATTGGTGTTTCCCGCCCGCGCTATCATCGCGCAATCGTCGAATGCGTCTCTTACGGGTCGAATCACTGACTCGAGCAAAGCGGTTACTCCAGATGCCAAAGTCATTGCCATTAATACCGGCACACGCGTGCGCTACGAAACGGTCACAAATGAAACGGGAAGTTACTACATTACGAATCTGCCTCCTGGTACCTATCGCATCGAAGTAGAAAAGCTAGGCTTCAAAGCGGTTCTTAAGTCCGATGTGATTCTGCACGTGCAGGACGCCTTGGAAATTAATTTTGAAATGGTGCTGGGTTCCGCGTCAGAAAGCGTCACAGTCCGCGGAGGCGCGCCGCTACTGGACACCGAATCTTCGACCATGGGCACGGTGGTGGAGCAACGGAAGGCGGTTGAATTGCCTTTGAATGGCCGCAACGTTTTTAACTTGATCGACCTGGCCGCTTCAGTAGTTCCGCAAGGAAGTTCTACAGGCACACCGGTGGGAGTGAATCCGTTTGGTTGGGGAAATTATCAGGTAGACGGATCTTTCGGAAACGAGAGCGCCGAGTATCTCGACGGTCAGCCGCTAAACATTGGCTACATCAACCTGCCGGTGTTGATTCCAACGCAGGACTCCATCCAGGAATTCAAAGTGCAAACCAGCAATCTTGGCGCTGAATGGGGGAAATTTTCCGGTGGCGTAACCAACCTCAGCACCAAGACCGGCACAAGCACTCTTCATGGAGAAGCCTACGAATATCTCCGCAACAAAATCTTCAACGCCAACGATTTCTTTCTCAATTCCGTCGGGCAATCGAGACCACCGTGGGTCCAGAATCAGTTCGGAGCAAACGCGGGTGGTCCCCTGAACATTCCGCATCTTGGCGGGCGCAATAAAACTTTCTGGTTCCTCAGCGCTGAAGGTTTTCGTTTGCGCACAGGAGCACCCTTCACCACTACAGTTCCGGACGCGAACGAACGAGCCGGCAATTTTTCGCAGATATGTAAGACCGGGTTTACCGCAGGCATCTGCAACGATCGTGGCACGGACGCAAGTGGCAAGCTGGTGGAGATCGATCAGATTTACGATCCTTGTGGAGGAATCGTCAACACACAAGGAGCTTGTTCGGGCAGCAACGCCACTCCCACTCCATTCCTGTACAATATAATTCCATCGAACCGAATTAATTTGACTTCGCAAAAGCTGCTGAATCTGTGGCCCGCAGCCACCAATCCAACCACGAATACGAATAACTTCACGACCGCGGCTCCCACAGGCGGCGATCACAACCAGGTTGTGTCCCGCGTGGATCACAACATCACGAATAAGCAGAGGCTTTTTTTGCGCTTCAATTACTGGCACGTTCAGGACTTGCCCATCGATCCGTTGGGAACAGGCCTGTGCGCGGATCGCTGTGCGGAGGACTATCACAGCTACGCCATCGCGTCCGGGTATACGTACGGCGTTACACCAACAACTGTGTTTGGATTTAATGCCAGCATTTCGCGGTTCACTTATAACCGCAGCCCGAAAAATGCCGGATTTGATCTGACAACGATTGGCTGGCCGGCCAGTTACAACAGCGTCGTGCCATCCGAAATGCGAACTCCACCTACTCCATGCGTCGCGAATTTTGCCGACAACATCATGTGCACGCAGGGTCAGAGTTACATTCAAGACCGCGACACGCAATATTATGTATCGCCGAGCATATCCATGTTGCGTGGGCATCACCAAATCCACATCGGTTTCCAGTTCGAAGTCGGCCGGGACGATTACGCTCAGTCGAATATCGCGAGCGGTGCGTTTGATTTTTGCGTTGCCGGCCAAGCGTGCTTCACTTCCCTTCCCGGCGTCCCAGGCACGGGATTTTCATTCGCGGATTTTCTGCTCGGATATGCGGATAATTTCAACAATTTTGAAAACCACTTTTTTGCGCAAGCTGTGGTGCCAGCCTTCACCGCAGGGCAGCAGATATACCAGGCGCTCTATTTTGAAGACTCCTGGCACGCCACCAAAAAGGTCACTTTGAATCTGGGACTGCGTTATGACATTCAGGGTCCGTGGTCGGAACGATTCAACCGCTTGTCTTATTTCGATCCGACAGCAACCAGTTACCTGACGCAGTTTCTTCCGCCGGGCGCGGCGCCAATTAAAGGGGATGTATTTCTGGTGAAACCCACCGACCGGAGTAACGTTCCTCGTGCGAGCGCTGACTTCGCTCCACGCGTCGGCCTGGCGTACAACATCACTCCGAACACGGTGATCCGCAGTGGCTACGGGATCTTCTGGATTCCCAACTACGTTTCATTCAGCTTAAACCCGCTGAACGACATGGTGAACGCCGCGGCAACAACCTATACCGGAACGCTGGATGGGACGCATCCGGTGAACACTATCGCCCTGCCATTTCCGGCAGGAATTGCGGCGCCACCCGGCAGGAGTCTGGGCGTTCAGGGAACGCAACAATTCCTCACTCAGGTCGTGCAGTCAATTACAGAAGTCGATCCCAGCAATCACCCTGAAGGGTACGTCCAGCAATGGAACTTTGATGTGCAGCGCGATTTGCCTGCAGGCTTCTTTGTGTCCGCGGCGTACGTTGGATCGAAGGGAACTCATCTGGCGCAGTATTCTCAGCAAATCAACCAGATTCCGGATGGATTACTGGCGCAGGCAGCTTCGCAAGTCGATGCTTCGCTTCCAAATCCGCGACAAAACGTGACGCTAGTACAGTCGACACCAAATCCGTTTTTCATCAATGGGCAGGCGCTGGCGCTCACTGGGCCCACCACTACCATTGGGCAGCTGCTACGTCCATATCCTCAATATGCGAGCGTGCAGCTTGCCGGCCAAGGCTCCTACGACAGCATCTATCATTCGTTCCAATTGACGGTGCAACGCCGCTTCGCGGAGGCGGGCTCCTTGTCAGTCGCTTACACCAACGCGAAACTCATTAGCGATACCGATACGCTGACGGCCTGGTTGGAGCCGGGCGTAGGAGCGATTCAAGACAATAACAATTTGCGCGGGGAACGCTCTTTGTCCTCGCAAGATGTTCCTCAACGCCTGGTGATCAGTTATGTTCTCGATCTTCCTTTCGGCAAGGGCAGGAAGTATCTCTCCGGAGCCGAGGGAGTGCTGGATAAAATCGTGGGAGGCTGGGGGATTGATGGCGTCACCATTTTCCAGCGAGGCTTTCCGCTGGTATTTACCAACGGCCAAGTCAACGGCACGACTCTGTTTGGCGGCGGTTCTCGTCCTAACATGATTTCCGGATGCGATGCCAATCTGTCCGGAAATGTCGGCTCACGATTGGGGCAATGGTTCAATACCGCGTGTTTCGCCGCGCCCGGTGATTTTCAATTTGGTGATGAACCGCGCGTGGATCCTCGACTGCGCTCGCAAGGAGTTGATAACTTTGATTTTGCGCTATTCAAGAGAACAAGATTCGCGAGCAGCGAGCGCCTTGGATTCGAATTCCGAACAGAATTCTTTAACCTGTTTAACCGAACTCAATTCGCCCCGCCGAACACGATCTGCTGTGCTGCCAATAATCAGAATTTTGGCGTTGTGACGGCGGCTGCGCCGGGTACAAATCCGAGACTCGTGCAGTTTGCCCTGAAGGTGTTGTTCTAGACCCCTTACCCAAGCCTTTTGTATAGATACGTGTAAACCCGTCCATCTTTACCACACACAATAAGCAGAAATAAGAATGTTCGTCGTTATCAAAAAATTGTTTCGGCCGGCTCTCGCTTGGTGTATGGTTTCCACACCATCGGAGCTTTGCCGGGGAAGTTCGTCGATGCAACGGGTGTTTCGCTGAGAGTGTCAGAAACATACCGTCCAATTGAGAACGCACGTATGAGTTCTTGGCCGCCACGACGCGCGCTTACTTTTCCCATCGTATCTGAAGCTACCCAGGCCCAGCCCGGCCATCCCTCGGACGTGTCCGATCATCGCATCCCCAGCGATGAAGAGCTTATGGCGCGTCTCCAGTCGGGTGATTCGAAAGCTTTGGAGACCCTCTTTCACCGCTACGCTCGGCTGGTATTCAGAATAGCCCGAGGGGTGGTACGGGATAGCGGCGAAGCCGAAGATGTCGTGCAGGAAGCATTTTTCCATCTGTACAAGAAATCGATGCTTTTTGACCGGTCAAAAGGCGGCGCCAAGAACTGGATCGTGCAAATCGCTCTCCATCGAGCGCTCGACAGAAAAGCGCATTTGAGCCGAAGAGGGTTTTATCTTGGTACAAATATCAACTCTCTGGACGATACATTGTTGGGGCACACAGACCTGGACCGGGAAATCGGCTCGAGAATGAATCGAGCGCAGCTCCAGAGAGCTTTTGAGGAGCTCCCGGATATGCAACGGGTGACTCTGGAGTTGTTTTACTTTGAAGGGCTGGATTTACGAGAAATTAGCGAGAAATTTAACCAAACATTGGGAAATACGCGCCACAATTTCTATCGCGGCCTGGAACGGCTGCGTAAGAGCGCGTTTGTGCAGAATCTTCGGGAAACAAAACGATGCTAAAGATTCATTCCGGGTGTGACGAGCACGAAAAGTATAAAAAGCTCGGCGCATTGGCCGCTGCGGGCAGCCTGGCCCCCCTGGAATTGGCCGAAATGCATGCTCACCTCCGCCGCTGTGAACAATGCCATCAGGTTTTTCGCCAGTATCAGACGCTCACAACTCAAGGAATCGCCATTCTTGCCGACGAGTATGCGGAAAGACGCGGCCAGGCAAGCTGGGACGATGCGCCCGCGTTTGAGCAATTGTTGAAACGTATTCAAATTGCTCAGCAGATTATCCCGGAAAACAAACGTGGAACATTCAAGACCGTTCCACCCAGCATTTTACTCCGAACTCCCGCTCGGTCGATCGCCATGCTGGTGCTCGCGGCATGCCTTATTTTCGCGGTGGCTTTTGGGTCTTATCGCGTCGGCATTCGGACGCATTCGCAAAACGTCAGCACCTTAACTCCCGTGCCTATGCCTGTTGACGATCGATTCCAAAAAATTTCCGAAGAAAAAAAACAAGCCGATGAAGCGTTGGCCCAGCAAGCGAAAAGATTGGCCCAGCTGCAGGCCGACGGAGCACAAAAGGAGCAGGAACTGGGTAAACTGCGATCCGCTCTTCACGCTCTCGAGGAACGTTCCAACAAACTCCAGGCAGCGAGCAGCCAGTCCGAGGCTGAATTATTGGCCTTGTCGCAGGAACGTGATTCACTAACCACTCAGCTGCAATCCCTCAACCAATCGTACGGGATTGACAGAACCGAGCTGGCGAACCTGCGCTTGGAGCACGACAAAACTCTCACCCGCACCGCTGCCCTGGAGGCAAAAATCGCCGAGCTGGCCTCCACCAACAAGGATCAAGAGCGGCGCCTCAAAGACACCGACCAGTATCTGAGTTCTGATCGCGATATCCGCGAATTGATGGGTGCGAGGAAGCTGTATATCGCGGACGTGTTCGATGTCGATGGTAGCAGCCGCACGAAAAAACCTTTTGGGCGCGTCTTCTACACACAAGGCAAGTCTCTTATTTTTTACGCATTCGATCTCGATCGTGAGCCAGGCGTCGTCAATGCCAGCACCTTCCAAGTGTGGGGCCAGCGAGAGGCTCCGCAAGGTCAACAGGCGTCGCCCATGAACTTGGGCATTCTCTATATGGACAACGAATCGAATCGCCGCTGGGTCATGCGATTTGACGACCCCAAGAAGTTAGCGGAGATCGACGCGGTCTTTGTCACCGTCGAACCTCGCGGCGGTAGCCATAAGCCGACGAACAAGCCTTTCTTGTACGCACTATTGCGCAACGAAGCCAATCACCCATAGTTTAGTCAATCGTTAATCCTTCATATCCAACGCTCCATCTTAACCAAGAGTCCCGTCGCGCATATTTTGTAAATTTTTCGAAAATCCTCGATATTTTTTGATCAAGTAAAAGTACCACTGGTACACATTCGGTAGTGTCTTCGTACTAGTCATCAGATTCGCACATTTGTCGAGGTAGTCGTATGCAGGGAAGGAGTCCGTTTGAACGACGGACGCCACAGTGGTGTTGTGTCTCCGGGGTCAGCAGCGACAGATAGTGAATCGTGAACGAGGAGCGTGGGGGATGAAGAACTTGCGTGTAGTTATCGCAGCGGTGTTGCAATTGGCACTGTGTCTCGGCGTGGCCGGGATTTTTGGCGCGCGGCTATCGGCCCAGACAAGTTACGGCACGATTTCCGGCACGGTTATAGATGCGTCCGGGGCCGCCGTCAGTGACGCGGAAGCGACCATCACGAACGTAGCGTCCGGCGAGAAGCGCGTGCAACCTACAGGCAGTGATGGATACTACAATTTCGTGAACTTAATTCCGGGCACGTACCGGATCGAGGCAGAAAAACCCGGTTTCAAGCGCGCGGTTCATTCCGACGTTATTGTCGACGTTGGTCAGACTGTGCGCATCGACCTGACTCTGCAGGTTGGCGAAGCATCTCAGACCATCGAGGTCACTGGTGAAACGCCGCTGCTACAGTCAGAAACGTCGTCTCTCGGACAGGTAGTGGAAGGCCGGAAGGTGGCAGAACTGCCCCTTAACGGCCGCAACGTTTTTAATTTAATCACACTGGCACCCTCTGTCGTTCCGCAAGGAAGCGCCGGCGGCACACCCGTCGGAGTCAATCCGTTCGGTTGGGGAAACTATCAGGTCAATGGCTCATTCGGGAACGAGAGCGCGGAATACCTCGATGGGCAGCCTTTGAATATCGGCTACATCAATCTGCCGGTGATCATTCCCACCCAGGATTCGGTCCAAGAGTTCAAGGTACAAACCAGCAACACTGGCGCGGACTGGGGCAAATTTTCCGGTGGGGTATTGAACTTCAGCACCAAGTCGGGGACCAACGGTCTTCACGGCGAAGCGTACGAATACCTGCGAAACAAAGTTTTAGACGCCAACGATCCCTTCAATAAGGCCCACGAACTGGCTAACGGGCTACCCAATAAACCGGGAAGTTTCACGCAGAATCAGTTCGGCGCAAACGCCGGCGGACCTCTGTGGATACCGCATCTATACGACGGAAGAGATAAAACGTTTTGGTTCTTCAGCTGGGAAGCGTTCCGTCTTCGCCAAGGTGCATCCCCAGTTTTGACCACCGTGCCCACACCCGCCGAATTGGCTGGAGATTTTTCCGCGGCTGGAATCGCGCCGATCATGGACCCCTGCGGCGGAACGGTGACGAGCGGCGCTTGTCCTACGTACACCGGCGGGCCGACACCATTTCCGGGAAATGTGATTCCGACTTCTCGGCTCAACCCCACCTCGCTAGCGCTAGAAAATCTCTGGCCGGCAGCCAATTCGCCATGCACAGCGGACACGCTGATTGGATGCAAGAACAACTATGCGAAATCGTATGCCACCGGTGGAAACCAGAATCAGGTGGTAGGCCGGATGGATCAGACCCTAGGCACCAAGCAGAGAATTTTCTTCCGGTACACGTATTGGAATGTTCTGGATTTGCCGCAGGACCCACTGGGCACCGGTCTTTGCCAGGATCGTTGCGCGGAGAAGTACGCAACGAGCGCCGCGGCTATCGGTTATAACTACAACATAACTCCGAACACCATCGGGTCGCTGAACGCGAGCCTCAGCCGCTTCGCCTACAACCGCTCTCCAAACAACGCAGGTTTCGACCTGACCAAAATTGGCTGGCCGTCTTCTTTTAACACGGTTATTCCCTCGATCGCTCGAACTCCACCCACGCCTTGCGTTCTGGATTACGCCGACAACGTCATGTGCTCCCAAGGACAGAGCTTCATTCAGGACCGCAACACGCAGTTCGATATAGGTCCGAGCCTGACGCTGGTTCGCGGCAAGCATACTCTGAAGGTCGGATATCAACTCGAGGTGGGACGAGACAACTATGCGCAAACTAACGTCGCAAGCGGTTCGTTTGCATTTTGCGGTTCCGGTCTACCTTGCTTCACCGGCAACGGCTTTGCCGACTTCCTGCTCGGATATGCCGACAACCCTAGCAACGTCGAGAATCACTTCTTCGGTCAGGTTGTCGACCCTGCGCTGATTGCGGGTCAACAAATCTACAACGCTTTTTACGCAGATGACACTTTCCGTGTCACCAATAAACTCACTCTCAATTTGGGCATGCGTTACGACTTACAAGGTCCGTGGTCAGAGCGCTTCAACCGATTGTCTTACTTCGATCCCAATGCCCCGAGTTGGCTCTCTAACCCAAGTGCCGCCGGACTTAGTGCTGTAGCGGGTCTACCAGGGTTGAAGGGCGACGTATTCCTGGTCAATCCCAACACCAGAACCGCAATTCCGCGCAATAAAGAGGAAGTTGCCCCGCGTGTCGGATTCGCTTACAGCTTCGACTCGAAGACAGTGATCCGGGCGGGTTACGGAATCTTCTGGATCCCCAACTATGTTTCTTTCGGGCTCAATCCCAACAATGATTTGGTCAACGACGCGACCACTTCGTATACCGGAACGATCAACGGGACTGTTCCTGTGAATACCATTAACACTCCTTTCCCGGCGACCGGCGTCGTTCCCCCGGTTGGTCGTACACTCGGCCCGCTGGGAACCCAGCAATATGCGACGCAGGTGGTGCAGAACTTTTCCGTCGCGGATTTCAATAATCACCCCGAGGGCTACGTCCAGCAATGGAACTTGAACATTCAACGCGATCTGCCGGCACACTTCTTTATATCGGCAGCTTACGTAGGGTCGAAGGGAACCCATTTGCAATCGTACTCTCAGCAAATCGACCAGCTGCCCGACAGCTACTTGCCGTCGGCCGCATCACAATGCGCAGCTCAGGAAGCTGTCACTGGGTCGCGATGCGTAGCAAATGCTGCTGGCGCGCCATCTGTCGCTTTGCTACAGAGTGTGCCCAATCCGTTTTTTGACGCGACCACGGCAACGTCCTACGCTTTGTCAGGTGCCACGACGACAACGGGCCAATTGTCCCGTCCTTACCCGCAGTACACTGGTTTGAGCCTGGCAGGCCAGGGCTCCTATGACAGCACTTACCACTCATTGCAGATAACTCTGGAACGCAAATTCGCCAGCGCAGGGTCGCTGCTGGTTGCTTACACCAACTCGAAACTTATGAGCGATACGGACACACTGACGAATTGGCTGGAGGCGTCCAACGGAAGCATCCAGGACAATAACAACAACCGCGCAGAACGTTCCTTGTCATCTCAAGACGTTCCGCAACGGTTGGTGATCAGCTACGTCCTCGATCTACCGTTCGGCCACGGCAGAAGGTATTTCTCCGGTGCCGAGGGCATCATGGATAAGATCGTGGGCGGCTGGGGCATTGACGGTGTGACCATCTTCCAGAAAGGCTTCCCGTTGGCGTTCAGCAACAGCCTCCCCAACTACACCACTTCGTTCGGAGGCGGCTCAAGGCCGAACTACAAGCCGGGGTGCAACAAATCAGCACCGGCGGGCACCGGACAACTGAACGAATGGTTTAACACCGCGTGTTTTAGTGCTCCAGCCGATTTCACCTACGGCAATGAATCGCGCACGGACCCGACTTTACGCTCTTCGGGAGTGAACAACTGGGACTTTGCGCTGTTCAAGAGGACCGCATTTGGCCCGGACGGACGGCTAGCTCTCGCGTTCCGAGCTGAATTCTTCAATTTGTTCAATCGCTCGCAGTGGGCACCGCCCAATACCGCGGTTGGCAGCTCGACGTTTGGCCAGGTATCCAGCATATACCCTGGCACAAACCCACGGTTGGTCCAATTCGGTTTGAAGTTCAGCTTCTAGCCACCAAACGCCCGGAGCGGATGCGCACAGCCCATCCGCTCCGGGCAAATTTTCTTTCAAGTCAGTCTCCAAGTGCCCGCATCTTTTCTGCAGGGTATATCTCTCCGCTACTATTCGCGAATTCCCCCGCGCTAAAATACAATGCCGGCGCTTTTCCGGACCCAAGCAGTAGCGAGGAGCTTCGGTAATACATGGTCCGCCGATTTACGCGCCGCGATTTCCTTAATTACGCAGCAATGGCTGCCGCGACTCCCATCTTCGAAGTAAAACCGTTGCGTGGCCTGGATTTCATTCTTCAGAATTCCCCGACGCCGAGAAAGTTTCTAATCGAGACGATGCCCGGCGGCGTGGCTCTCTTCGATTACAACAACGATGGCTTGCTTGATATTTTCCTCGTCAACGGCGGCAAGATTACCGAATCCCTGCGCGTGCCCGAGAATTTTGATCGCAGTGATCCTCGCTACTGGAACCGCCTGTATCGCCAGAATCGCGACGGGAGCTTCTCAGACGTCACACGCGCCGCAGGCCTGGCTAACGCTGGTAACGGCAATTATGGGATGGGCGTCGCGGTCGGCGATTATGACAACGACGGTTATCCCGATCTGTATGTCACCAGCTATGGAAAAAATATTCTTTATCACAACAATGGTGACGGGACTTTCACGGATGTAACTGCCAAAGCCGGCGTCGCTGGTGGGGGCTGGTCTGTCTCTGCCGGCTTCTTCGACTATGACAACGACGGCCATGTGGACTTATTTGTTACCCGTTACATGGAGTGGGACGCCGATCACAACAAAATTTGTGGCGGAGACTGGCACACCTATTGCCCGCCTAATGCGTTCCCGGCGACCACTTGTTTGCTGTACCACAATCGTGGCGACGGCACCTTCGAAGATGTCAGTGAGCGTTCAGGAATCACAGCGAAGAAGGGCCGAGCGCTGGGCGTTGCGTTCGCGGACTATGATGGCGATGGTTTCACGGATATTTCTGTCTCCAACGACGGCATGCAGCAGTATCTTTTCCGCAACAACGGCGATGGCTCTTTCAAGGAATGTGCCCTGGAATCCGGCGTGGGACTGACGTCCGACGGCAAAGGTCTTTCGGGGATGGGTACGGCTTTTCAAGATTATGACAATGACGGCCGCCCGGACATCCTCACTACAGTGCTACCGCGCGAATTGTACGCATTGTTTCATAACGACGGAGACGGCTCATTTACATATGACAGTCTAAAGAGCGGCCTTGGCGCACTAACATCCGGCAGTTCGGGCTGGGGCGTGGGATTGGAAGATTTCGACAACGACGGCTGGAAGGATCTTTTTGTGGCGCAAAGCCACGTGCTTGAGAACGTCGAGAAAATCGATGCTTCCTTGCACTACAAGGAGTTGCCGCTGTTGGCGCTTAATCACAATGGCAGATTCGAGAGAACTGATTCGGGCGTGACCACGCCGCTGGCGGCCCGCGGCGCTGCTTTCGGAGATGTAAACAATGACGGCAGGATGGATGCCATCATCACCACGCTCGGCGGACCGCCGGTGCTGTTACTGAATCGCTGCGATAATCATAATCATTGGCTCTCGATTACCCTGCGTGGCACGCGCAGCAATCGCGACGGGTACGGGGCTAAAGTTTCCGTGAACGGTCAGACTCGCTTCGCAACTTCGGCCGGAAGCTACGTGTGCGCGAGCGACAAACGCCTTCACTTCGGACTGGGCTCTGCGGAAAAAGCTTCGGTAGAAGTTCTCTGGCCTTCTGGCGCCAAACAAGTTTTAAATGACGTTCGAATCGATCAATTCCTGGAAGTTCGCGAACCGGAGCGCGGATGATTTTCTTCTTATTTCTGGCGCTCGCAAATCAGACTGCACCAACCAACGCCATGCAGCACGTACAAGCCGGCCTTGAAGCGCGCAAGCAACATCAGGTCGACGTTGAGATTACCGAGTTTCGCGAAGCTACCAGGCTCGATCCTGAGTTGGCAGACGCGTTCGTGAATCTCGGCGCTGCTTATATGGAGAAACACGATTACGGCGCGGCCATCACTCCTCTTAAGCGCGCATTGGAGCTCAGTCCCGACTTGCTGGCGGCCCACCAGTTTCTGGGTTACGCGCTGCTGGCCCAAGGCTATGCCGCTGAGGCCATCCCGCATCTCGAGCGTGCCGGCGCACAGGAAGCCTTGGGAATTGCGCAGATCGAAACCGGCCAGCTGACCGAAGCGGTCGCCAACTTTACCGCCGCGCTTCCCAAACATCCCGATGATCCGGACCTGTTATTTTACCTGGGCCATTCCAGTGGCTTACTTTCCAAAACTGCCATCGACACCTTGATCGCCAATCATCCCGATTCCGCCCGTGCCCACCAGGCCCTCGGAGAAAACTATTTAGTGCTGCGGCAAATGCCGCAAGCTGAGAAAGAATACCTGGAGGCGTTGCGGCTGCGGCCGGACTTGCCGGGGCTTCATCTGGAATTGGGTCAGGTCTACGCCAACTCCGCACAGTGGCCGAAAGCCGAAACTGAATTTCGCGCCGAAGCAAAGTTGCAGCCTGGTAACGCTGAAGCAGCGTACCGCCTGGGCGCGGCATTGCTTCAACAAGGAAATGCGCGCGACGCGCTTGTAGAGTTAAAGCGCGCCAACGAGCTGAAGCCGGAAATGCCAGAAACCCTCTACTCCCTGGGCAAAGCCGCGTCACTCGCAGGCGAAAGCACCGTCGCCGAGCAATCCTGGCTGAAAGTAATCGAACTGGAAAAGAACACTTCCTTCGCCGCTCAAGCATATTTCGGCCTCGCAGGCTTACATCGCAAGCAAGGCAAGGTCTCGCAGTCTCAACATGAAATGGAGGAATTTCGGAAACTACAAAGTACCATAGGCCCGCTGCGCTCAGAATAAAAAACTACTCGCATCCCAACCAAATGGGTGTCGTCCGAACTACGGAGCCGCTCCGCGAAGGTGTGAGGTTGAAGTGCTCTACCGGAAGGCCTATTCTTTTTGTGCCCAAGAACGCGTCAGGAATGCACCGGAGAAAGCAGCAATGACCTACCAACCGGAAACGCCGTTCGACAATATTGAGAGCGCCCGTGAATACGTGAACCAGCTTTTGGCGGCTACACGCGAGGCCCAAGCCGAAATCGAGAACGAAATCGTTCGCGCCACGGATCCACAACTGGCACGCCGGCAGCAGGCCTTGCAATTGGTGAAATACAAGCTGAATCAACTCGCATCGCACATCGCAGCCAGCCGCCGTATATTGAATGATCTAACGAAGCTGCGTCGATTGCTGCTGGAGGCCAAAAAAGCCCGATGAGCGAAAAAACAGAAAAGGTCAACACGCAGAACATCTCCCTGCTGGCTGATCCGGTCTGATTATGGCTCACAGATTCCTTACCATTCGGCTGCTGTGCCTGGTTATTGGGACTTTTTTTCTTTTGGCCGCGCCCAGACATGCGGGCGCTGAGCCTCCGATACGTGTGGCAATTGTTGGGTTGGTGCATGGGCATGTGAAAGGTTTTTTGGCGGCGCTTCCGGCGAATCAGGCCGCTACCTTGGTGGCGATTGTGGAGCCACAGGAGGCGCTGGCGAAGGATTACGCTGCGAAATACCACTTGGATGCCAAATTGTTTTATACCGATTTGGAAAAGATGCTGGTGGAGCAGCGCCCCGATGCGGTGCTGGTGTACACCACCATTGCCGACCATCGCAAAGTGATCGAGGCGGCCGCGCGGCACGGAGTGAGCTCCATGGTGGAGAAGCCGCTTGCGACTACGCTCGAGGACGCGCTGGCGATTCGCGAGGTGGCCCGCGAGTCTGGCACGCGTGAACGCCCCGTCCAGGTGCTGGTCAACTATGAGACGACCTGGTATGCCAGCAATCAGGAAGTGCTTGCGCAAGCGGCGGCGGGTAGGCTCGGGGATCTGCGCAAAGTGGTGGTGCACGATGGGCACGAAGGTCCCAAGGAAATTGGCGTGGGGCCCGAGTGGCTGCCTTGGCTGACCGACCCGGCGCAAAACGGCGCCGGGGCATTGTTTGACTTTGGGTGCTACGGAGCGGACTTGCTGACCGTGCTGATGCACGGCCAGTCGCCGCTGAGCGTTACTGCGGTGACGCAAACGGATAAGCCGGAAATTTATCCCCGCGTGGATGATGATGCGACGGTGATTCTACGTTACGCGAAGGCCCAAGCGGTGCTCATGCCTTCGTGGAACTGGTCCTTCGCGCGCAAAGATATGGAAGTCTATGGCAACGCCGGCTATGCAATCACCGTCGGACCAGACCGCGTGCGCGTGCGGTATCGCGGCGAGAAAGCGGAGCCGGACGCGCTGCTGACCGCGCCTTCGCTCGCCGGAGCACAACGCGACTCGCTGAGTTACCTCGCAGCGGTATTGCGCGGCCACGTGCAGCCCGACGGCGACCTATCCTCGTTGGAAACTAATGTAGTAGTCATGCAAATTTTGGACGCTGCGCTGCGGTCAGCACAAAGCGGCAAAACCATAACGTTTACGCCGCTGCCTCAGTAGTTTCCCACTTTTTGAAGGAATGATCTCGAGTGCCCCAGCCTCGATTTCTGAGGGTGGGAATTTTTGCAGTTTGGAGTGAGGGCGAGCTTACTTAATTCCCCTGTTACTTGATTCCCTGCTCTAAATAAACAATTCCTCTTCGTGCTGCTCTTCCGGCCGGCGCGGCGCCCGTCTTGACCGCAACAAATCCAGCCCCACGCGAATTCCTGTGACCACCGCGGAAGCCCTACGCACCGGCCCCCAAAATCCCTGCCGCATCTTCGCCCCAGTCTCTTCCACAGCTTCCAGCGCCCCGGACAAAATTCGGTCCGCATGAATCAACTGCCCGCGCAACCGGTCCGAGGCCTCGCTCAATACCCGGTCCATCTTCTGCGCCTGCCCGCGCGCCAGATACACCACGTGCGAAGCATCCGCAACCATCTCCGATATTCTCGGTTGCGTATCATCTAGCAACAACTGCACGCGGCTCAAGATCGGCCCGACTCGCGTCTGCATATCGCCGACCAGCTTATTTACTTTTTCCGTAGTGCGCTTCATTTCAAAAAACAGCGCACCCAGAATAATCACCTGCACCACCAGCGCAATGGCGGCGACGATGCTGAACACTTCAAGCCAAAATTCCATGAGCGCCCCAGCCGCCCACAAATTCTGAGCGGAAAGTTTGTTAAATTTGTCCTGTTAAGACTTTGATGCTTCCCGCAGATACGCTTCGCGTCCCGCATCGACCGCCGCCGAGATCGAATCCTTTTTCCGCGTGGCCACATCCTTGCTGCGTTCGATCAATTCATCCGCGCGCTCGCGCAGTTCCCGCGCCTTGCGCTGTGCATAATCTTTGCCTTCATCGGCTTTGCCCGCCAGATACTCGCGCGTATCTTCACCCGACTTGGGAGCAAACAAAACGCCCACCAGCGCGCCTACACCGAGTCCCACCAGAAAATAACTCACCTTGGAACCAACATTATCAGCCATGATGACCTCCGTAGTGACCGTATAATAGCACCAAGTCAGGTTCAATACAGGCTAACTGGTAGGTGTAGTCACACCGTCATCAGTCGCATTGTCCTCGGTCACATCGCTATCAGCCGGATTGCTCACTGCACGCGGCGCGTTTAAATGCGCCAGAATTTTTTCAGCGCTTTTTCGCGTAATTATCCGGCTCAACCCCTCCACTCCCGCGCGCCGCACATTTGCCACGCTGCCAAACTCCCGCAGCAGCCGCTGCGCCGTCAACGGCCCGACTCCTGGAATATCCCGAAGCGCGGTTTTAGTTTGCCGCTTCCCGCGGCGCAGGCGATGAAACGTCACTGCAAACCGGTGCGTCTCATCGCGAATCTGCTGAATCAAATGCAGCACCGGCGAATGATGGTCCAACACGCAAGGCTCATCCTCCTGCCCATAGATATATAAAATTTCTTCGCGTTTCGCGATGCTCGCCAGTGGCTGGTTAATTATCTGCAACGATTCCAGTGCCTGCGCCGCCGCCCGCAGTTGTCCGATCCCACCATCGATCAAAATCAAATTGGGCATGGCGCGCTTTTCTGTCAGAACCCGATTATACCGGCGCGTCACTGCCTCGCGCATGCTCGCAAAGTCATCGTTCTTCGCAGGCGCCCCTTCCATCCCAGCTTCACCATGAATAATAAATTTGCGGTAATCCGATTTCTTCATGCGCCCGTTTTCCCACACCACCATCGACGCCACCGTATCGGTGCCTTGAATATGAGAAATATCGAAACTCTCAATACGCTGCGGCTCTTCCGGCAAATTCAGAGCGGCTTGCACCGCTTCGCTGATCGCTTTGGACGTCGGTTTAAGCACGCGGAAGCGCTGCTCAAAAGAATGTGAGGCATTATTTTCTACCAGATCGAGAAACGCCCGCTTCGAACCTCGCTGCGGCGTAAAAATCTCCACCTTATGGCCCGCGCGCTCCGAGAGTGCCTCTTCCAACAGCGCGCGATCTTCGAAGTCCACCGGCACATGAATGGCCTTCGGCAAATACGCCGCTTCCAGATAAATCTGCTTCAAGAGAGAAGGCACAAATTCCTTGGGATCGAATTCTTCCAGGTCTTCCCAGTAATATTCGCGCCGGTCCATCGCCCTTCCGCCCCGCAAGTGAAAAAGATTCGCCGCCACCAGCGGAGCCTCCGCGTGATAAGCGAGCACGTCCGTATCGTCTCCTTGCGACGACGCGATGCGCTGGCGCTCTTCGATGTCTTCCAGGGTGCGCAGTAAATCGCGATAAGCCGCGGCCTGCTCGTACAATTCCTGCTCCGCCGCCGTGGCCATCCGTTGCTCAAGACTCTTCATCAAATCGTGCCGGCGGCCCTCTAGAAACAACCGCACATCTCGCGCCGCTTCGCCGTAGCGTTCTTCGGTCGTCAATCCATCGACGCACGGTCCTTGGCACCGCTTGATGTAATACTGCAAACAAGGACGCGGATGGCTGCGCGTCAAATCCACAGTGCAGGAAGGAACCAGGAAACGTTTGTGAACGAAATGCAAAATACGCCGCGCCAAACTAGCCGGGAAATAAGGCCCAAAATAAAGTGACCCATCCTTCTTCACTCGCCGCGTAAAATAAACGCGCGGAAACTTTTCGGAAGCCGTAAATTTTATGTACGGATAAGTCTTGTCATCGCGCAGCACCACGTTAAATTTCGGTCGGTACTGCTTGATAAGGTTGTGTTCCAGCGCCAAAGCTTCCCGAGCATTGGCCACCAGAATGGTCTCAAGATCGGCAATCTCCCGCGCCAACGACCCCGTCTTGGCGTTAACCCAACTTGATTCCAGAAAATACGAACGCACCCTGCTGCGCAGCGAAATCGCTTTGCCAACGTACAGCACCGTCCCGCCGGCATCCCGGAACAGATACACTCCCGGCGCGTCAGGCAACAGCGCAGCTTTTTCACGTGGTTCCATAATGTTTATTCAGCGCGCGGCAGTTGCCGTAACACATCGGCTCGCGCCGTGGGCCAAGCAACAACGCACCATGCAAATGCGCCATGCAACTACCCCATACAACCACTATGATACTAAAGTGAATCGGAGAGAGTGGAAGCGGGAGGGGAACTGACCACCACAACCGAGTTAAATCTGATGCCGTCCGCTCTTCTTAGTTAGATGCCTATGAACACTGATCTGATGCAACACACGACGACAGCGCGCCGCAACGCAATCGCACGGTGGCTCATGCCTATAGGGATCTTCGCTCTTCTAACAGTACCGGCATCGCATGCCCAGGATTCGCAAGGCGAATCCTCGTCCACCGCGCCTAAACCGCTTCCACCTGGAGCGCCAGATTCATCCCGCCCAAAATCCTCAAACAAAAAATCCAAAGATACACCAACGAATTCAGCGCCCGACCAACCAACCTGGGACCCGCTTCGCGCGGAAAAAGATCTTGAAGTCGGTCAATTTTATTTAAAGAAAGGCGATCTGGACGCCGCTATCGACCGTTTCCAGGATGCTGCCGCTGCTAAACCCGGCTTCGCCATCCCCTATCGCTATCTTGGAGAAGCTCAGGAAAAAAGGGGCGATAAACGTGAAGCCTTGAAATCCTACCGCCGCTATCTCGATCTCTATCCGCACGCGGAAGACGCAAAAAAGATCCAGAAAAGAATCGACAAACTGTGGAGTGAAGTCGGAAAGAAAGACAAATCAGCGGGCTAAGCGGTCCAGCACTCGACGCGCGCGTTCGAATCCTACAAAACGTTTTTCCTCTTCGCGAAATTCCCGTGAATGCGACACCAGACTGCATCCCGACCGACGCGTAGGATGTTTCACATGCAGCATCTCGTGAAACAAAACGTATTCCACTGCGCAAGCAGGCACTTCAGGCCGATCCATTCGCCTGTTCAACAAAATCTGATTCGGGCCCGGATCGTAGTAACCAAACTGCCGCCGCCAATTGCGCACGCTCCATCCGATGCGCGGTCGCTGCAACAAACCGTCAAAATATTTTACGTTCAGTTCATCGAACAACTCGGAAAGATCGAAGTGCCGGCCCCGCGGATCGCTGTGTCGCACCCGCACTCGTCCACTTCTCATGCGGCTGATACGTTTGCGTGTCTTGTGCGAGCGCGCATATTCCAGGTACGGCTCAACCACATCCGGCGGCGCTTTTCGCCGGTAAACTCGTGACAAAAGCAGCGCGGCTCCGCCTTCTAACACCGACAGCGGTGCGCGTTGCAGCAAATCCGAAAATCGCACGTACATGGCTTCTTCGCGCCGCCGAATCGTCAACACCAGACTGGAGTAGGGATAGAATTCCACGCGAAAACGCGGCGGCCGCCCATTACATCCAAGCCGCGTAAACACTCGCTGAAACAGCGCACTGCCACCGGGCACCTGCAACACTTCGTAACTTTTCATAGCTTGTCGCGCTGCGATTCCTCTTTAATTCTTGCGGCGAATCGGCGGGGGTGCCACTTTCTTGCTAGCCTTCTTCGACTCATTCATCGCGTCCCGCGTACCTTCGATCGCGTCGTCAAGATTACTTTTATACGCTTCCAGATCCGGTCCGCCCGCCGCTGACAATTTCTCCAGCACCGCCAAAAACGCTTTGGACTGCGACGCCATCAAATCTATCGCTGCCCTGATATTTTCCTGCTTCTCTATACCCAATTGAATCAAATCCGCTGCGTCGTCGACACATCCGCCATACGCGTTTAGCAGTGAATTCAGCATATCAACGTGTCGCGTCCCCGATGGATGCTCCAGTTCATACTGAAACTTTTTCAGCCGGTCATCCGCGAAAGTCAAAAACAGTTTCACGCGGTCATTGGTGGTTTCCGCATCACGAATCTTGTCGGCCTCCAGCGCCGAGAGGTAATCCTTTTGTTCCTGCTGCGCAATCGTGTTACCTCCAGGGCACAGCATCAAACAAAACATCGCGCCAATAATTTTGCCAGCCACTTTTATTACTGGTCCTCAGGCGGGCCCGCCGGATGCTCTGGACTTGTCGCCGGCTCCGGACCTTTCGGTGCCGCCTGTTCATCGCGGTGATGGAAAAGCATGCGGATCAATTGCCTGTCCATGGCATCCAGATCGCGGCGAACAATCTGCAGCGGAGGCTGATACTCTTCCGGAACCCTCAAAATAATTTCATCCGCCTCGCGAATTCCGCGCCGCACGTGAATTTCCAATTGGCGATAGCCGTTTGAATCTTTCTGCGCGTCGGTGCGTTTTTTTTTCAAACCCTCCAGCGCCACGCGTACATTGTCACGATATTGTTCAAGCACGGTGTCCACGGTGCTCAGCTCGTTCGCTTTAAAAGCTCGCCGCGCTTCATCGAACTGCGCGTCACCTAGTTTTTCCAGCAATTTGGCGCGGCGCACCGGGTTTTTCTCGTGGTCAAAACGCGCCTGCATCTCGCTAAGCTTGTCGGCCGCAGCCCCCGCGACGCAATACATCATGGCCGCGCCCAGCCACAGCCCGCAACTCACTCGCCGGACCATCATTCTTACCTTTTATGCTCTAACACCTTGCGCAACACTTTGCTGCGCTCCTGCGCTTGCCAGACCTGGTTGGCGTCTTGCCCTTGATCCAGACTCAAAAACGTCTGGTAAGCATCCAGTGCCGGCTTCGGTTGATTCAGCTTATCGTAGCAGAGCGCTCGAATAAACCATGGTCCAGCGCCAGGTGTTTCCATTTTTGCAATTTCATCCAACGTCGCCAGAGTGGAAGCACAATCTCCGGAAAGATAATACGAGGCGCTCAAATCTTTCCAGTACGCCAGATTTTTCCCATCAAGCTGCAAAGCCATCTTCAGCTCTTTCAGCGCATCTGGAAAATCTCGTTTCTGTAGATAAGTGCGTCCCAAACCGCCGTGCAATTCCGCATCTCGCGGCACAAGCGCGATCGCCTTCTTGAGGGTAAGGATGGAGTCATCCCATTTTTTCTGCGCGATCTGAATATCTGCGCGCATTCTTAGTGAATCCAGGCTCGGCGTCACATCGCCTTCTTCCGCTCGATTCAGCTCCGCCAGCGCCGCATCATATTGCTGCTGCTCCACCAGCAGGTGCACCAGCCGCGCACGCGCAGCGGAATCCGTGGGCTGCACAGTCAGGTAGCCTCGATATGCGTCCGCGGCCTCCGGCTTTTTCTCCGCGGCCAGGCACTCGGCTACGCCCAGCAGCGCCTGCGCATTATTCGGCTGAACTTCCAGTATGCTGCGAAATTTTCCTTCGGCGTCGGCTGGCCGCTGCAACCGCATATACAAATTCGCCAGATGCAGAATTGGTTCCAGGTTGTGGGGGTCCAGCCGGTATGCACCCTCAAACGATTCGGCAGCGGCGGAATAATCTTTCGCATTCTCTTGCGCCACGCCCAGCAAATAACGTGGGCGACTCTGCGCCGGCAGCAATTCCACAGCTTTACGCAAATTGGGAATAGACACCGCCGGATCACGTTCAATAAATAAAATCCCAAGATTTAAATACGCCTCGGCCATTTTTGGATCAATTGCGATGGCCCGTTCGTATTCCCCGCGCGCTTCGTCAGCCCTCTTTAGCGCGGTGAAAACGTAAGCAAGCTCAAAATGTCCGTAAGCAACATCCGGCTGTGCGGCAATAAATTTCTGCAGCGGATCAATCGCCGCCGCGAACTCCTTCTTCTCGATATCGCGTTGCGCTTCCTGGAGCAGATCGTTCAGCGGATTAGCAAGCTTCTCCCGCCGCGACCCAGCGATAGTGCCCTGAGACCCACCCTGAGTTTTGTTGGAAGAATTCTGTCCGCCGGTTTGCGCGTCGGCGTTCCACGGGAATACCACAGCAGCGAAAATCGTAGCAAATTCCAAAATACAAAATACAAATCTGAGTATGCTTCTCCCCAGACCAAGTCGACGCCACGACCCCAGCACCGTCAGCGAAAAACAGTTAGCCGGAGGGTGCCCCACGCTCGCCTTCCAGGGTGGGTCCTTCTTTTTCCCTCTTACGAGTGCACCATTACTAGCGAACACAGAGCTTGGCATCGAGATGAAATAGTAAGTCTTAACGACCCGGAAACGCCGTTATTCGTTTAAAACTGTAACCTTCGATCCGTTCACCACACCCACCGCGCCACCATTCTTCGATGCCCCGGTCTGCACACCCTTTGCCTGCCCATTCTCACTCAACACCCGCGCCAGGTAACGCCCGGTGTGCGATTGCGCATTCCGCGCCACCTGCTCCGGCGTCCCCGTAGCAATAATCTTCCCGCCCTGATCGCCGCCCTCCGGCCCAAGATCAATCAACCAGTCCGCCGATTTAATCACGTCAAGATTGTGCTCAATCACCAGCAACGACGCCCCAGACTCCAACAATTTGCGAAACGCCGCTAGCAATTTCGCAATATCGTCAAAATGCAATCCCGTCGTCGGTTCGTCGAGTATATAAAGAATGCCCTGATTCTCCGTTCGCGAAAGATGCGACGCCAGTTTTAAGCGTTGCGCTTCTCCACCGGAAAGAGTCGTCGCCGACTGCCCCAACCGCAGATAACCCAACCCAATCTCATTCAACACTCGCAGCTTCGAAATTACCTTCGGCACATTAATAAAAAATACCAGCGCCTCACGAACCGTCAGCTGCAACACATCATGAATACTTTTACCGTGATACAGGACCTCCAGCACGCCACTCTTGAAACGCGTGCCACGGCACTCCTCGCAAATCAATTCCACGTCCGCAAGAAATTGCATCTCGACCGTAACGGTCCCATCGCCCTGGCATGTCTCGCAACGACCGCCCGGCACGTTAAACGAAAAATGGCCCGCGGTATAACCGCGCCGTTTCGCATCCGGCGTCTCCGCAAAAACTTCCCGAATCGCATCAAACGCCTTCAAATAAGTCGCCGGATTGGATCGCGGCGTACGCCCAATCGGCGATTGATCCACGATCACCACTTCGCGAACCTGCGCGTCCCCCTCGATGCGTTCGCAGAATTCCTTAATGCTCGAGCCATTACGCTTCGCCGCCAGCGCTTTATAAAGCACGTCATGCACCAGCGTGGACTTTCCCGAGCCACTCACCCCGGTGACCACCGTCAAGCTGCCAAGCGGCAACGTCAAATCAACATCCTGCAAGTTATGCAAATGCGCGCCAAACACTTTCAGAAATTTTCCGCTCAACTTGTGCCGGTTATTCGGCACCGGTATTCGCAAATCCCCAGTCAAATATCGCCCGGTAATTGATTTCGGTTCTTCCAGCATCGCCGCATAGGAGCCCGCAAAAAGCAGTTTGCCGCCCAATTCCCCGGCTCCCGGACCAAGATCAATCACATAATCCGCAGCCCGAATCGTGTCCGGATCGTGTTCCACCACCAGCACGGTATTTCCCAAATCCCGCAAAGATTTCAAAATGTCGATCAACCTTTGTGTATCCCGCGGATGTAATCCAATCGACGGCTCATCCAGCACATACAACGCCCCCACCAGGTGCGACCCCAGCGAAGTAGCCAGCTGAATCCGCTGCGCCTCCCCTCCCGACAGCGTCGAAGTAAGCCGGTCCAGCGTCAAATAATCCAATCCCACTTCATCCAGAAATTGGAGCCGCGAGCGAACTTCCTGCAGAATTTTATCCGCCACGGTATTTTGTGCTCGCGTCAGCTGCATGTTAGTAAAAAAGGCGCGCGCCTCTTTAACGGTCAGCTTGCAAACCTCGGTAATCGACCGCCCGGCCACGCGCACCGCCCGCGCCTCAGCTCGCAGCCGCGTCCCACCGCATTCCAGACACGTCGCATAGCCGCGAAAACGGCTAAGAAACACGCGCACGTGCAACTTGTACTTCTTGCGCTCCAGATATTTAAAAAATCCGGTGATGCCCTCGTAATCGCTCTCCGGGTCACCTTCCAGAATCAATCGTCGCTGCTCTTCGGTAAGGTGCCGCCACGCCACGTTCGCGGGAATGCCGCGCTCGCGCGCCCACTTCTTCGCGTCTTGCAATAAATTGCGATAACGCGGTTTGGTCCATGGCAAAATCGCGCCCTCATCCAGTGATTTGCTCGAATCCGGCACCACCAGATTCAAGTCGAAATCAATGGTGTTGCCAAATCCCTGGCATCGTGGACAAGCCCCGTAAGGATTGTTGAATGAAAAAAGTCGTGGCTCCGGCTCTTGATAAAGGGTCCCATCATTCTTACATTCGAATCGCTCGTTAAATCGTAGCCGCTCCGCCGGGCCCACCGCGTCAGCCACAAATTCCAGCAGCGCCTCGCCATGCCCTTCGCGATAGCAAATTTCAATCGAATCCACGAGGCGCGAACGGGATTCAGGATTAATCGCCAGCCGATCCACTACTACATAGACAGGCCGCGAAAAATCAATGTCCAGCAAGGTCTCTGGAGAGGAAAACTCATGCATCCGCCCGTCTTGATATAAACGGTTAAACCCACGTTTCTGTAGATCGATCAGCGATTGGCGGAGCGACTCAGCGGAAGGATGTGTAACTTTCTTTTTCGCGACGCGGCGTGATGACGCAACAACAGCGGTAACATCCGTGGAGGGAGCAGCCGAGGGCATCCCGCCTGGGCGAAACTCATATAACACATAAAAACGACGCCCCGGCGTCATAGTCAAAACTCGTGTCGCAATCTCATCCGGATTATCCCGCCGCACTTCCGCGCCACACTTGATACAAAAAGTTTGCCCGCAACGCGCAAAAAGCAGCCGCAAATAATCGTAAATTTCCGTAGCGGTAGCCACGGTAGAACGCGGATTGCGCGTGGAATTCTTCTGTCGAATCGCCACCGCCGGGGCAATTCCGGAAATCTCATCCACATCCGGCTTTTCCATCCGCTCTAGAAACTGCCGCGCGTAAGCAGAAAGCGACTCCACATATCTCCGCTGCCCCTCGGCATAAACGGTGTCAAACGCCAGCGAAGACTTACCAGAACCGCTAACGCCCGTAACCACCGTAATCGCGTTGTGCGGAATCGCCACACTAATGTTCTTAAGGTTGTGAACACGCGCCCCGCGAATGTGAATCACTTCTTCCGCGGCATTCGGGAGTGTCAGATCGGTTTTAGCCATTAGCTCGTTGGTAGCCCAAGAGGAACCCACACAATGCCCAAAATCGAGCACTGCCTAAACTTAAAATTATACGACTGGCTGTCAAGGCGAGCAAACACCTCAACAGGCCGGTATTCTTCTAAATTTTCCCTTTTGATTGCCGCCAAATTGTGGGTATCTCTAGGCAGCCGATTTTCAATGAGCTAGATCGTTCACAACCCGAAACTCTTCCACAGCGAATCAATCCGCGCCTTGGTCCCCCCGTCCATCAAAATCTCATCCGGCCAAGGCCGCGCAAATCCCTCGGAAGCCCACTTCCGCGTAGCATCAATCCCCATCTTCGATCCGAAATCCTGAATCCGCGAAGCATGATCCAACGTATCCGCCGGCCCAAAATTAAATTGCACATCGCGTTCGGGATCAATCGCGCACAACGCCTTCCACACCACTTCGCTGTAGTTATGCACGTCCACGTCATGATCCACCACCACAATCACCTTCGTGAACATCGCTTGCCCCAGTGACCAGATGGCATTCATGATCTTTCGCGCATGCCCGGGATAACTCTTTCGAATCGCTACAATCATCAAATTGTGAAAAATTCCTTCCGCCGGCATAGCCACATTCGCAATCTCCGGATACTGCATCTTTATGACCGGCAAAAACACCCGCTCCACCGCGTAGCCCATAAAAAAATCTTCTTGCGGGGGCGGTCCCACCACGGTCGTGAGATAAATCGGATCTGTTCGGTGCGTGATGCACTCGACGTGAAACACCGGGTACTCCCCTTCTAGCGAATAAAATCCTGTGTGATCGCCGAACGGTCCTTCGACGCGCATCTCACCCAGGTTCACATAGCCTTCCAAAATAATTTCGGCGTTAGCAGGAACTTCCAGATCGCAAGTCTCGCACTGCACCATCTCCACCGGCTCCCGCCGCAAAAATCCCGCAAACATCATTTCATCCAAATCCGGTGGAATCGGCAGCATCCCCGCCAGCGCCGTCGCCGGGTCCGCCCCAATCGCCACCGCTACAGCGATCTTCCCCTCGGGATTCGCAGCCCGCGCACGGCGAAAATGTTCCGCCCCATGTTTCTGCGTCTGCCAATGCATCCCGGTGGTGCGCTCATCGTAAACCTGCATCCGGTACATCCCCACATTGCGCTTCCCCGTTTCCGGATTCTTCGTGAACACCAACGGGAACGTAATAAATCGTCCGCCATCCTCCGGCCAACACTTCAAAATCGGAAATTCCAAAAGATTCACATCCGCGCCCTTGCGAATCACTTCCTTGCAAGCCCCGGATTTCACGGTCTTAGGGAAAAATGACCCCAGCTCCGCCAGCTTCGGCAACATTTTTATTTTGTCGAACAGTCCCTGCGGCGTCTCCACCTTCAAAAACCCCTGAATCCGCGCGGCCACATCCTCCAGTTTGTCCACCTCAAAAGCCAACTCCATCCGCCGCACGCTGCCAAAAGTATTGATAAGCAAGGGCACCCTCGAGCCCTTCGGCTTTTCAAAAAATAACGCCGGCCCCACGCTGCGCGGCGAGCGTGTCTTCGAACGCGCCACCCGCTGCGCCACTTCCGTAATCTCCAGCACGGGGTCAACCTCGGCGCCCACGCGCTTCAGTTCCCCTTCCTTCTCCAGCCTGGCTACAAATTCCCGCAAATCCCGATACCCCACACGCGCCTCCCCAGCCATCTTCCAAATCGCAAACTGTAGCATGAAGTCATCGCACGGTTATGCTGCGACACTCTCGGCGGGCCGCCGCCTCATAACTCACGTAGCGCCATCAAAATGATGGCGGGCGCTCGTTAGCAACGCGAAACGCACGCTCTAACGCAATTCCTATTTGCCCCAGCGTGCCTTCCTCAAACAATCTGCCGATCAGCGTTATGCCATGCGGCACGCGCCGCGGCGGCGAGAATTTTGGCAACGGATGTTGCGGGTCGGGCGCCCAGTCCGAACGAGCTTGCGATACTTCAACGAATCCCGCGCGTAGCGTGAGCGATGGGTGTCCAGTATGGTTGCTGATGGTTAACATCTCATCGCGCAGCGAAGGCACTAGTAACACATCCACCTCTGAAAAGATGCGCGCCACCTCCCCAGCGACCTTTCGCCGGAAGCGATCGGCTTGCACGAAATCGACAGCCGAGAGAAACCGTGCTTCCCGAAAAAGATTGGGCCATGCATCCGGCGTCTGTACTTTCAATTGATCGAGTGCATGATTCAGCGTCAATTCTTCAAATGCAGCCGCGCCTTCCGCAAAAAGAATCAGATTCAGTGACTGGTATGGCCAATCCGGAAGACTCACTTCGACCGGAACCATTCCTAACTTTGGCATCATAGCCAGCGCCGCGCGATCGACATCCGTAGCAGGGCTTCCTTTCATCCATCGCGGGAAGTAGCCAACTCGAAGCCCCTTGACGTTGGCATTCGCATTAAACTCAAGGTGGCTCGACACACTTGAATTGTCACCCGGGTCCGCGCCGGAAATCGCATGCAGCACTAGCAGTGCATCTTCCACGCCACGAGTCATCGGACCAAGTTTGTCCAGCGACCAGCACAGCGTCATGGCCCCGCTACGCGGCACACGTCCAAAAGTAGGCCGCAGCCCACACACCCCGCAGCGCATGCTCGGACTTACGATACTTCCACCCGTTTCGCTGCCGATCGCGAATCCCACCAGTCCCGCCGCAGTCGCCGCGCCAGACCCCGCGCTGGAGCCGGACGCGCCTTCCTCCAATAACCACGGGTTCATGGTTTGTCCGCCGAACCAGATGTCATTCAACGCCAGCGCGCCGAGGCTCAGCTTGGCCAGCAACACGGCACCTGCTTCATTTAGCCGCTTAACCACTGCGGCATCCTCCTTAGGAATTCGATCCCGATAAAACTCCGCTCCATACGTTGTCGGGATGCCCGCGGTATCCACCAAATCCTTCGCGCCCCATGGAATACCGTGCAGCGGGCCGCGATACTTGCCGGCGGCAATTTCACCGTCAGCTTTTCGCGCTTGCGCGAGTGCATGTTCTCGTGTGAGCGTAATCACACATCGCAACTTGGGATCAAAACGCTCCAGCCGGCGCAAATAAATTTCCGTAAGCCGCTCCGATGAAAGCTTCCGTTGCTCAATCCACCGCGAGAGTTGCGTCACCGGCGCATGCGCGATATCCGCATCGTCGGCAGGCACTGCGTCCGCGTCCGCTTCGCTACGCAAGAATTGATCGCTCAGCGGGCCCGCTTGCTGCCCGGGAAGAACAGAGTGGTAGCGAGACCATGGTGCCAGCGCCGCATCCAAAGTAACTTTGCGTGGCCCGGTCCGCCGTTCGTACACCGAAGCCAGGCTTACACGCCAACTCCTTGCGGCCACCGCTCGTTCCGGACTACTGAGTTGCACCTGCACGAGCTTCTCGGCTTCCGCAAATGTCGTTGGCGACACTTCCGGGCCGACTGCTGGCCCCGTCCCGAATGCAGATGGAGCTCCCGGCGTGGGTTCCTGAGTACTGACCTGCGCTGGCGTCAGAATCTCATTGCGCGCTCCAACCACTGCCCCTACCAAACCCAGCGATCCGTACGCCAAAAATTCCCTGCGGGATTTAGCCATCATTCCTCCGGCGAGTATTGTAGTCCGAGTCTTTCATTGACCACGCGAGGATGAGCGAATTTCCCAAATTTTTACAAACACCATCGATTCTCGGTGGCACAAAAAAAAGCCGAACATCCGCACTGCCACGAGCGCAATTTTTTCCTCGCCTCACTCCTGTTATCCTCAAGCTGTCATGGCCGCGCGCATTTATCTCGATTACAACGCCACCACTCCGGTCGACCCCACCGTCCTCGAAGCCATGCTCCCCTTCTTCGCCGGCGAATTTGGCAACGCCGCATCCATCCACACCACCGGACAAAAAGCTCGCTCCGCCGTCGAAACTGCTCGCGAACAAGTCGCCGCTTTAATTAACGCGCGTCCCCAGGAAATTGTTTTCACCAGCGGTGGCACCGAGTCCGACAATCACGCCATCTTCGGCATGTTTAACCCTATTAATTATGCGAACGCCAATCTCATCTCCACCGTCATCGAACACGAAGCGGTACTCAACACCTGCCAGGCCTTGGCCGCACGCGGCGTCACCGTCGCTTATCTCGCCGCCAATCGTGAAGGTCTAATCGACCCGCAGCATCTGCGCGGTCTCCTTTACGAAATACCTGACACCAATCTCGTCTCCGTCATGCACGCCAATAATGAACTTGGCACCGTGCAGCCGCTCGAAGAAATCGGCCGCATAGCGAGCGAAGCTGACGTGTATTTCCATACCGACGCCGTGCAATCCGTCGGCAAATTTCCGATCGACGTAAACGCTTTGCAAGTCGATCTGCTTTCCCTCTCCGCTCACAAAATTTACGGCCCCAAAGGAGTCGGCGCACTGTACGTCCGCAGTGGCACTCCGTTGCGTCAATTCCTCTTCGGCGGACACCACCAGCGCGGCTTCCGCGCCGGCACGGAAAACGTCGCGGGCATCGTCGGTTTAGGCAAAGCCGCGGAACTTGCCGCCACGTCACTCGAGCACGACTCTACGCGCATCTCCGCGCTGCGCGATGATCTGGAGCGCGGCCTGCTCCAGCGCATTCCGCAATCGCGAGTCAACGCCGCGACCGCGCCTCGCACTCCCAACACCACCAACATCCTTTTTCCCGGAGTCGACGGCGAAGCCCTCCTGATCGCTCTCGATCTCAAAGGTCTGTCTTCTTCGACCGGCGCCGCCTGCTCCTCCGGAGCCGTCGAGCCTTCCCATGTTTTAACCGCCATCGGTCTCACAGCGGCGGAAGCCCGCAGCAGCCTCCGATTCAGCCTCGGCCGCCCCACCACCCGCAAGGAAATCGACGACGCCCTGCTCGCAATTCCCCAAGCCGTCGAACAACTCCGCGAAATTTCGCCTAACTACCCCAAACAATTTTCCGCGCAGAGCTAAGGAAAGCTACACAAAGTCTGATTTATCGAGATGGGACAAGAGAGAGCGGGTGCCGCACCCTTATGCTTTTTACGGGTGCGGTTTTTCCCCGAGTCCGCGTAGCTAAGTTGTCATCCGTCATGTTTTTGTAGGGGCGCCGTGTCCTTCACTGGAACAAGATTTCTCCGCCCGCGAATACGGAGCCACTACCTTTTTCCAGTACAATGTCTATGGCGCACAAAAAACGGTGACCATCGCACTCCAATCCGAAATCGTGAACGGCGCAACTCACAAGAACGCCGAAGTCGTCGCGGTAGCTATGAGCGGCGGCGTAGACAGCTCAGTCGTCGCCGCGCTAATGCAGGAACAAAACCGCACCGTCATCGGTCTCACCATGCAGCTATGGAATCAGCGCCGGCTCCCCGCTCTGCAATCCACAGGCCCGGCACATCACCGCTGCTGCTCCATCGACGACGTCTACGACGCCAAGCGCGTAGCTCAGCATCTCGACTTCCCTCACTACGTCGTGAATTTTGAAGACCACTTTGAATCTCGCGTGATCCGCCCATTCGTCGATCAATATCTTTCTGGCCGCACACCCATCGCCTGCACCAATTGCAATACCGACATTAAATTCGACCCATTGCTTCGCATGGCGCGGCAAATCGGCGCCGCCCGCCTGGCCACCGGCCACTACGCGCGCATCCGCAAAAACGAATCAACCGGACGCTGGGAACTCTTGCGCGCCCGCGACGAAAGCAAAGATCAATCCTATTTTCTGTGGGGTCTGACGCAAGATCAGCTTTCCAACAGCGAATTTCCTCTAGGCGAATTAACCAAGGAAGAGGTGCGCACCGTAGCCCGTCGCGTGAACCTTCCGGTAGCAGAAAAACCCGAAAGCATGGAGCTCTGCTTCGTCCCCAGCGGCAATTACGTGCAATTCATCCAGGCCTACGCCAGCGAACAAAACATTTCACGCCCCTCGGCTGGTGGCGACATCGTTACAGAAGACGGTGAGGTGCTCGCGCATCATGACGGCGTTCATCAGTTCACTGTTGGCCAGCGCAAAGGTTTGGGATTTTCAACCGGAAAAGCGCTCTATGTACTGAGCATCGATGCGCAAACAAATCGTGTGGTAGTTGGCGAAGACCAGTCTCTGGACAAAACCACCTGCGAAATCGTTAATGTAAATTGGGTCTCATGCGCGATGCCGACCGCACCACTGCGCGCAAAAGTGAAAATCCGTCACAAACACGAATCAGCTCTTGCCACCGTGGAAGCTCTTGACGCTATAACTGCGCGCGTCATCTTCGATACTCCACAACGCGCTATCACTGCTGGCCAAGCGGCTGTCCTCTATGACGCCGACCGCGTCCTCGCCGGCGGCTGGATCCGCTAAAAATACTGCGTCAATTACCACGAATCAATTGCCAAGGCATAGCGCAATCAAGCGCGCAAAATCATTACTTCCGTCGATTTGATTAGCGCCGCTGCCTTGTCTCCAACTTTCAGTCGCATCTCCCGCACCGCGTCGGCGGTCACGATGGAAGTAATGTGCTGCCCGCCAATCGAGAGGCTCACCTGCGCAATCAGTCCGCTGACTTTGATATCTGTGACCCGCCCAATCAGTTGATTGCGGCCGCTGATATTGCGAAACCCGGTTCGCTTTGTAGCCACCTCACCCTTGTCCCTGGCGCTGTGCAGAAACTTGTCCAGTTGGCTCTCCGGGATTCGGTGATGACCTCCGGCGGTCTTGATCGTTCGAATCTTCCCCTTGTAGATCCACAGTTTTAGTGTCGCGTAACTTATTCCCAGAACCTGCGACGCTTCGCGAGGCGAAAACATTTTTTCAGCGGCCACAATAAGCTCCCCGGAAATGTTGTGCGGTATTGTATCGCTTTGTCGGCGGCGCATGACTATCAAGCGCGGTCAGCGTCCCTGAACGAATATCAGGCCGTGCGTTACCGCTCATCGGACATCTGGATCAGGTTGAATTCCCACGGTCGCAACTTTTCCATCTGCTCCCAATCCGAAACGCACAATGCGACTCTCATTGCCTTTCACAATTCGGTAGCGCGACACCGTGATCCCATCGTTTTCTTTTCGCGATACCAAAGTCAGCGCGTCCGCCGGCCAGACCGGTTTTAATTCCCCTGCAACCGTTTCGATGACCTCCGGCGTCAACAACCCAGCCAGTCTTGGTGACACCTGATCCTTATCAACCTTGCCGCTCGCGACTTGACCGAGAAATGCGCTGAGCCGTCGAGCCAATTCTGGCTGCTTGTCCTCAATCGCCACAAGTTTCGGCAGCTCCACAGCCGGATTGACAATACCCGCAATCACGTGCGCGAATTGCTCTGGACTCGCGGAATCCGAATTCGCAAGCACAACCACGCTCACGCTGTCATCCGGGTAACGCAAGATGTGGCACCTGAAACCCTGCCACGCGCCACCATGGTCAATCTGTTTATGGCCGTTGACACTGTTGATCTCCCAGCCGAAACCGTAGTTTGCACTATTCGGTTTGCCATCGTTGAGTAAAAACACCGTCCAAAGTTTGTCGAGACTTGCTTGCTTTAATAATTTCGTTCCGTAAAGAGCCTCGTCCCATTTCGCTAGATCGAGCACATTAAAATACAGCGCGCCGTCGGCAGTCGAATTGAAGGTGGGAGAAACCCAGGACTGGTTCTGAATTTTATCACCCTTAATTTCGTAGCCTGATGACCGGTTTGGAATGATGTCTGCCTCGCTGATGAGCCGCGTCGAGCTCATACCCAGAGGCTTGAAAATTCGCTGCTGCAGATAGTCGGCATAAAAACTGCCCATCACCCTATGAATAATGACGCCGAGCAGCAGGTAGTTGGTATTGCGATAGTCCCATTTATCGCCGGGCTTAAATTCAATCGGAAGAGCTTCGACCTTGTTCACTAGTTCATCTTCGGTGAAGTCGAGGCGTATGTAGAACGGCCCCCTGGTCCTGCGCGCTCGTCAGTCTCGTATTCGGAGAGCCCGGATGTATGCGACAACAGATTTTTCACGCGAATCGCCTGCCAACTTGGCGGTGCATTCGGAAAATACTTCACGATGCTGTCCTCCAAACCGATCTTCCCTTCTTCCACCAGCATCATGATCGCCGCGGAGGTAAACTGCTTGCCCACCGAACCGGACTGAAAAATGGTCTCCGCCTTCACCGGAACATTCATTTCGATATTCGCTAGCCCGTACCCCTTCGCAAGCAGAATCTGCCCGCGGCTATATATCCCCACGGCAATTCCAACAACATGTTCGCGCTTCATCTCCGCGCCCACGTAGTGATCGATTGCCGCCATCTGCTCTGGTGTGAGGTCGGGCGGAGGGTCCGCCAAAACACTGCCGTATACCACCGCACAGAAACAAAAAATCTGCGCGAGACACCGTCCTACTGTCCCAATCATGTCAACGCTCCAAGGTGTTCAGGAAAATCGCGCGTAGTATATCCCGAATTGTCGAGGCTCAGTTCGGACTAATCTCTACACCGTGGGACAACCGGCATGGTTGAGCCGTAAATCGTAGGGGCTTCAAATTAAACGTACGCGTCGGCAGGGCCGAAGCTGAGGAAGCTTTGTCTAATCGCGCGCGCATTGAAGAAATTTTACTGCCACAAAAAAAGTAGCGGGCCCGCTGGGCGGGGGTCCGCTACCTTCTCTCCGATCACGCCGTCTCTCCGTGGATTAAGGGTATTAATAGAGAGCGGCGCTTCCTTTGCTGTGGAGCGCGCGCGCCCGGACGCTCTGTTTCGCGCGTCGCACCTTGGCCAACAACACCACTGCGAGAGGTGCCATCAACATGATTGACATGCCAATCAACCAGCCCTCTCTCGCAGCCCCGCCAGAAACAACGGCTTCGCTGGTCAACCCGGGTTGGGCGATAGCCGTTGGGGTGTCCGTCTGGACTGAGTTCGTGGTCACATTGCCAAGATCATTTACGGCTGCGGCGGGCGCGGACTGCGGAAACGGTTCAACGCTCGAGCTGTCCGCCCACACAGTATTGTCGATCTCTTGAGCCCGCGAACCACCCGCTAGCAAAAAAGCCGCTGCGAATCCCATTACCACTACGTGTGTCCGAAGGATATTTTGAAGTTTCATTTGCCACCCCCATCCATTCGTTTTACCCAACCGCTTAACACCAATTACAAAGGCAGACGAGATGCCACTCCGCGAAAACTTCCGACTCCGCCAGGATTATTTTTATCTGCTGGTAAGAGAACGAGTTGCCGCGCCCACTGCCGGGTGAGCGAAATTTAGTCCCGTGAAACTGCCTTCGGAATCCTATCTGTCCAGCTACACGCCGTTTGAAAGCCAACCTGCGAGGGCCGGTGCTAGAAACTGCCCTTTGCCTGGGTTATTTACAACATGCATGCCAATCCACAGAATGCGCGCCAGTTAGCGTGGGCAGACAGCATCGATGGCCAACTGTTTACATCGCGAAAAACCGAAAAGCCATTAGGATAGGCCTCTATCCCTTCGGATAGGCTTCTACTATGGTCATCCTCGTCTGGTGGCGCTAAAATGGAGCCGCTCACGATTCGGAGCGGCGAGTCCTACGAAAACGGCTAAATCTTGGCAACAAAACTACTGGCGATCAGCGGTCCGCTACGAAAAGCCGAATTCCCCTTGTCCGCACAAGTGGCCATCGGCAGCGCCCCTAGCAATACCATCCGCCTCGAAGAGTCCGCGGTCTCCCCACATCACTGTGTGATGGAATCGCACGACGGCAAGGTGGTCTTGACCGATCTCGAAAGTCACTTCGGCACCTTCGTCAACGGCATTCCGGTTAAGGATCGCGAACTAAAATCCGGGGATCAGATAGCAGTGGGAAATTCTGTATTTCTCTTCGAATCAGAAAAACGTCACAGCCCTGCAACCAGCCCGGTGCAGTTATCCGCGCCGGAACCGCTGAACTTGAAGGTACTGCAATTCCGCTCGCACGAATTTCTCAATTTAGATGCGCCATCGTTGGCCGCACTACCGCGACCCGCTCGCGTAGCGCGTAATCTGAACACCTTACTGCAAATCTCTAGAGCCCTCGGCTCGCTGCGCGACGAAGCCTCGCTGCCTTGGCAATTGCTGGCCATGATTTTCGACGTCATTCCGGCCGAACGAGGAGCGATCCTCATGACGGAAGATGGATCGCCGGACATTCGTTCACAGGTCGCTTGGGATCGCGTGCATGGACCCGACCATTCCGTCCCCATAAACCAGGAGATTGTACGGCGCGCCGTTGAAGAAAAAGTTTCGTTGCTCGATAGTGGCCCCGCCATTCAAAACACTACAGACTCGGCTGCGCTCGACCAGCCAACTGAGCAACGGACCCGTCTTTGCGTGCCGATGCTCTCCGACGAAAAAGTCATCGGACTCATTTATCTGGAGTCCAGCAGCCCAACGACCGCGCTATCCGAAGATGATTTCCAGTTGCTCTCCGCCATCGCCGGCCTGTTGGTCATCGGAATCGAAAATGCTCGCCAACTGGAGCGCCTCGGAAGTGAAAACCAGAGACTGCACGCCGAAGTCAGCCTGAGCCACGACATGGTAGGACGCAGCCCACGCATGCGTGACATCTATCAATTCATCAAGCGTGTGGCTCCCAGCGATTCCACCGTTTTGATTTGTGGTGAGAGCGGTACGGGCAAAGAGCTGGCCGCGCGCGCGATCCACAACAATAGCCCAAGAAAAAGTCAACCGTTCGTAGCTCTGAACTGCGCGGCGCTTTCCGAAACTTTGCTGGAGAGCGAATTGTTTGGCCACGAAAAGGGCGCCTTCACCAGCGCCATTGCGCAGAAAAAAGGATTTCTGGAAGTTGCTGAAGGCGGCACCATTTTTCTCGATGAAATTGGCGAGCTTTCTCCCATCCTCCAGGCCAAGCTGCTGCGCGTTTTGCAGGAACGAGAATTCGTGCGCGTTGGTGGCACTCGTCCGATTAAAATTAATGTGAGGTTTCTTGCTGCCACCAATAAAGACTTGCAGAAAGGCGTGCGTGAGCAATCCTTTCGGCCGGATCTGTTTCACCGCCTCAACGTTATTTCCATCGCCATTCCGCCGCTGCGCGAACATCCCGAAGACATCCCCGCGCTCGCGGAGCACTTTGCGGCTCGCTACGCCAAGCACTGCAACCGAAGCGTAAGCGCAATCTCCCGCGAAGCGATGGCCTTTTTGACGCAATACGATTGGCCCGGCAATGTCCGCGAACTGGAAAACGCCATGGAACGAGCGGTGGTAGTCGGTTCCTCTGATAGGATTTTGGCGGAAGATCTCCCAGAGAGCGTTTTGCAAACTGCCAGAACCGGATGCGGCGCCCCCGCTAAATATCACGACGCCATTCGAAACCTGAAGAAGCAGCTCATCCTCAGCGCGCTGGACCAATCCGGTGGAAGCGTTACCGACGCCGCGACTGTCCTGGGCGTTCACGCCAACTATCTGCATCGCTTGATGCGCAATCTCCAGTTGCGCCAAACCCTAAAGAAACACACCGGAGCGTAGCGACCTCTGATTGGCAGTCGTATCTCCATTATAAAGAAACACTTATTTTTTCTTGACTTAATAGCAAATTGTGATATTGTGTTCGCATATTGCAATACCTAATCGGGTGTAACGTATGACCCTCGGTGACAAAATCCGTTCCCTTCGCGCCGTCGAAGGCTCCCTTCGTGGCCTGAATCGTCCCATGACCCAGCAAGAAATGGCTGACGCCATGAAGCGCGAAACCGGCCGGACCCTAAGCCAAGCGTATCTTTCTCAGCTTGAGAGCGGCTCCCGGCCGCATCTGACGCACACCACCCGCGAACTCCTGGCCCGCTTCTTCCGCATCTACCCGGGCTTCCTCGTTAGCGATCCGGAAGGCTACACGCCCGAGCTGCAATCGGATCTGCGCGCCATTGACGCCAAAATTGACTCATGGCTCTACGCCGGAGCCGAGCAGTTCGCTTCGGACAAGGATCTGCATCGCGCCTTCGAGACTATCGCCAAGCACCATGACTCTCGTCAGGCATTGTTGCTGCTGGCCGAAATTCTGCGGGCTCCTGGACTGGCCGAACGCTTGACCGAAGTGCTGCGCCCCAATGCAAATCAGGGCAGCGCTCATTCCCCACCGGAATCCGCGAAATAAGAAAACCGCTGGCGCGTGGATTCGATTGGGATCTCAGCTCCGCGGAGGCCCCAGCAACAACGGTTCGGCTCGGGGGTGCCCTATGACGTGGTCAGATTTCTATCTTCTCTGCTTCATCATCGGATTCTCGCTCAGCGTGCTTTCGTTTTTGGCGGGCGCGATCAACATTCACATCCGCCTGCCGTTTAAGGTGCACATGCCGTCTCATGGCGCGCCCCACGGCGGCGCTACCCCTTCTCACGGCGGCATTGCCAAGTCCACTTCGTCGCACAGCGCAGGCCACGTTTCCTGGTTTAACGCTTCGACCGTTATGGCATTCCTCGCCTGGTTTGGCGGGATCGGCTACATCCTCGCCGCGCATTCCCATCTTGTTGGTGTCATCGCATTGGCGTTTGCCATAGCTGGTGGCCTTGGCGCCTCGTGGGCCGTTTTCAAATTCATGGTGAAGCTTATGAACGCAGAAAGTTCGCATCTGAAAGACGAGGACTATCGCCACGAAGGCCTGGTGTGTACCGTGAGCATGCCCGTGCGCGCAAACGGCACCGGAGAAATTCATTTCATGCAAAACGGTGTACGCCGCAGCGCCGGCGCACGCTCGTGCAATGGCAAGCCGCTGGAAAAGGGCGCCGAAGTAGTCATCGAACGTTACGAAAACGGCGTGGCCTATGTGAAACCGTGGGAAGAATTCACCAGCTAAAGCTGTACACGAATTTCGCGGACTGACTCCCGACTCAACAGTCCGCCGAAGAGTGAAAGGAAGGTTTTTATGTTCGGATTCCCAGTCATTCCCGTGATTGCAGGTCTCGCTGTGCTGGCCGTGCTTCTGATCATGATCACCTTGGCGAAGATGTATCGCAAAGTGGGCCCGCACGAAGCGCTCATTATTTACGGTACCGGTTCTGAAGCGCGCATCGTAAAGGGCAGCGGCACGATCATCTGGCCCATGTTGCAAACTTGCAAGGAATTGTCGCTGGAGCTGATGTCCTTCGACGTGGCTCCGCAGCAAAGCCTGTACACCCAGCAAGGCGTGGCCGTCACTGTTGAAGCGGTTGCGCAAATTAAAGTGAAGTCCGATCCAGTCTCCATCCGTACCGCAGCCGAGCAGTTTCTCACCAAACGGCCCGAACAGCGCGAAGGCTTGATCCGCCTGGTGATGGAAGGCCACCTGCGCGGCATTATCGGCCAACTCACCGTGGAGCAAATCGTAAAGGAACCCGAAATGGTTGCTGATCGCATGCGCTCTACCAACGCAAGCGATATGGCCAAGATGGGTCTGGAAGTTATCAGCTTCACCATCAAGGAAGTGCGCGACAAGAACGAATACATCACCAATATGGGCCGGCCCGACATCGCGCGCATTCGCCGCGACGCCGAAGTAGCCACTGCCGAAGCCGAACGCGACATCGCCATCAAGCGTGCCGAGTCTCAGCGCGCCGCTGCGGTCGCCAAGGCCCAAGCCGATCAGGAGCGCGTAGCCGCTGAAACCGCTTCGTTAGCAAAGCAAGCGGAAGCCAACCGCGACCTCGACCTCAAAAAGGCCGCGTTCCTGGAAATGACCAAGAAGGCCCAGGCCACAGCCGACAAGTCGTACGAGATTGAAACCAATGTGATGCAACAGCGCGTCATCGCCGAATCCGTGAAAGTCCAGCAGATCGAGCGCGAAGCGCAGGTCAAAGTGCAGGAAGCGGAAATCGAGCGCCGCGAGCGCGAGCTGATCGCTACGGTACTGAAGCCCGCGGAAATCGAGCGTCAACGCATCGAAACGATTGCCAACGCAGAACGTCAGCGCTTCATCAGCGAGGCCGAAGGCCGCGCTTCCTCCATTCGCGCGCAAGGCGAAGCGGAAGCGGAAATTATCTTCAAGAAGGGCGAAGCCGAAGCCAAGGCCATGAACGTCAAGGCGGAAGCTTTCCAGGAATACAACCAGGCTGCGGTGCTCGACAAACTTATTACCGGTATGCCGGAAGTGGTGCGAGCGCTCAGCGAGCCGTTAAGCAAAGTGGACAAGGTCACCATCGTCTCCACCGGCAATGGCGATGCCGCTGGCGCCTACAAACTGACCGGCGACATCACCAAGATAGCTGCGCAGGTTCCCGCGCTCTTTGAAGCGCTATCGGGCATGCAGATGTCGGAGTTGCTGGGCAAAGTGCGCGTAATTGGCGACAAAGCAGCGAAGCCGGCGATTCCGCCTGCTCCTACGCTCTAACTGGCACTTCCCTCCCGGTGAATTTCTAGAAAATTCGCCGGGAGGCTCTATTAAATATTCATCGATGACGGAAAAACTTCACGGAAGTTGGGCTCAGCAATCGGAATTTAGTTTTTGATAGAAAAGGAGAATCATCATGGGACTTTTGGAACGTGTCAGCACTTTAATTCGCGCCAATCTGAATGACATGATCGATCGCGCGGAAGATCCGGAAAAACTCATCAAGCAGATCATCCTCGATATGGACAATCAATATCTTCAGGTGAAGACGCAGGTCGCAGTCTCCATCGCGGACCAGCACATGCTCGAAAAAAAGCATCGCGAAAATGAAGACGCCGGGAGGGACTGGATGCGCAAGGCTGAACTCGCGGTAGAAAAGCAACAGGACGATCTCGCTCGCGCCGCGCTGGATCGCTTTCAGACCTCGCAAAAACTTGCGCTCAGTTACCGCGAACAGGTGGACGACCAGAAGCTTCAAGTGGAAACCTTGAAAAACGCGCTCATCAAGCTGGAACAAAAGCTCGACGAAGCCAAGGCCAAGCGTGATCTCTTCCTCGCGCGTCATCGCCGCGGCGTCGCGCTCGGCAAAGCCGCCCGCGCGCAATCCGCGATTGGCGATAATTCCAGAAGCGCCGCCTTCGATCGCCTGAAAGACCGCGTCAACCACACCGAAGCCATCGCCACCGCCGAGGTTGAACTCCTTAACGAAAATGCCGGCGACCGCCTCGCGCGCCTCGACCGCGACACCGAAGTCGAGCGCCTCTTAACCGAACTCAAATCCAAACACGGCCTGCTCACGCAGTAATAGTTGCTGTGTCTTGTATCTCCGCGCCTACCTCGGTACTATGCACGCACGGTCGCTCGCTCTGTTGCCCACAGGCAGGCAGGTATAGGGAACATTTTACCTGGAGTTTACGTTCCATTAATGGCAGGCCGAGATTGGCTGCTTTGCGTAACTGCGGAAAGCGGTCACCCTTGCATCGTAGCGGGAATTCGAGGCTGACGATACGTTGGAGCAGGATGCCCAACTGGTCCAGCAATGCCTCCAGGGCGACGGGTCGGCCTGGGAGGAACTTGTGCGCCGCCACACTCGACGTATCTATAACATTTGTTATAGGTTTACGGGTAATGGGGCGGAGGCCGAGGACCTCTCGCAGGACGTCTTTCTGCGCGTATACAAGACTCTGGGCAGCTACCGTTCCGCTTACGGCGGCTTCGCAACTTGGATGACTAGCGTGACTCGCAACCTCTTAATTGACCATTACCGGCGCACCAAAAGGGACCGCGTCACCGACTCGCTCGATGACGCCATGCCCGTCGTGGAAAACAAGGCTTCCTCTGCTCGCCGTCCTGATGAACTGGCCCTTTTGGGTGAGCTCAGCTCCCAAATTCAAGTGGCCCTCACTAAGCTTTCGCCCGAATTGCGCGAAGCCGTCATTTTGCGCGACCTGCAGCAACTCGAATACGGCGAAATTCAACGCACGCTCGCCGTACCCGAAGGTACCGTGAAATCCCGCATCAACCGCGGCCGCATCGAACTCGCTCGCATTTTGCAGCAGATGGGAGTGCGCCCATCATGAGCTCCCTGCCGAAGTGGACACACGAAGAAATCGAAGCACGCCTCACTGACTATCTCGAAGGATTGTTGCAGCCCGAAGAGCAACGCGCCTTTGACGCTCATGTTTCCACTTGCGTGCAGTGCGAGCCGTTGCTTGCCAGCGTTTCGCATCTGCTCACCGATCTTCATTCCATGGATGAAATCGAGCCGCCGCCCCGGCTCATCTACGCCATCTTGGATAAAACTCTTGGCCCGCGTGAAACGGTTACCGGCTGGCGCGCCGCGTTTGCGTGGCTGCGCGCGCTCGCGAATCCACGCGTTGGCTATGGTTTTGCTTCCGTGATGGCTACGCTCTTGATCGTCGTTTCCAGCTCTGGTTTTTCATGGCGCAAACCACGCCTCGCCGACCTGAAACCGGCCACTATTTATCGCCGCGCCGACCAAAAGGTTCACTTGGTATACGCGCAGGGAACGAAGTTCGTTAGTGACCTCCGCGTTGTGTACGAAATTCAATCCCGTCTCAGCCAGGACGAACAACAAATTCCGGCGCAGGACCGCAACCGGCAGCAGCCTGCTCCCAAGGGCGATCCTGGCCAAACCGATGGTACGAGCCCCTCTTCCCCGAAGCAGCAGAATCGCGCGAACGGCATTGACAGAAATTTGCAATTGCTCGCCGCCGATTTGCCGCTTTTTGTCGAGAGGAGAATTCGATGAAGTGTGCCGTCCATCAGGATGCGGACGCGATCGGCTACTGTCGCAACTGTGGCAAGGCGCTCTGTTCAGTCTGTGCGCGACCGATTCGCGACGTTTTTTATTGTGAAGATTGCCTCGCTGGAGCGGTTGGTATTCCCCCCAATCCACCGCCCGCCGCCGCTCCTTACGCTGCCGGCCCCGCGCCATACGTAGCTGGCGCTTACGTTCCGCCACCCGGCCAACAACCCGGCGCGATTCCGCCGTCTGCGCGTACCGCCAGCAGCCCTACAGTCGCGTTCATCCTGGGATTCTGTCCTGGTCTCGGCGCGATCTATAACGGCGAATACAACAAAGCACTGCTTCACATCGTGGTCTTCGCGGCCATGATCGTAGGACTGAGCAGTGATCTGGGCGGCGGCGCGGATACCGCGTTGGCACTCCTCCTTGCGGGTTTTGTTTTCTACATGGCTTTCGATTCCATGCGCACCGCCAAAGCCAAGCAGATGGGCGAAGTCACCGTCGATCCTCTGGAATCGTGGAGCAAAGAGCGACCGATCGGCCCCATCATACTAATCGGCATCGGTGTCCTGTTTCTCTTGAACAATTTCGCGTGGTTTCCGTTTTATCGGATCGAGCGTTTCTGGCCCCTGATTCTTATTGGAGTTGGCGTGTTGATGTTCCGCAACAGGCTGGGACGGCCATGATCGCGTCGCTCAGAACACGCGAGTGAGAATTGCTGCCGGAAAAGTTGTTGGAGGCCAACATAAATGAGTGACCGCATTCGTTGCAATTGCCGCCGCTGTACCATCCGCAGCTTGATGGGACCGGCGGTGATCATCACCGTAGGCATACTATTTCTGCTTGAGCAAACCCGCAGCGGCTTTTCCTTTGGACAAACGTGGCCCGTAATTCTCGTGGTGATCGGCATCATTAGTCTCGCATCTGCAATGGCTCCCATGGATGGGCACGTCGCTTCCGCTCCTGCTGTGCCTCCAGTTCCGCCACCCGCAAGCACGTCCGTCCCCCCAGCGAATCCCGCCCCGGGAAATTATCCGAGACAGGGCCAATAGCCCTCCATGTCCCGGCCCCGCAGCAGCGGTATTTTCAGCGGTGTGGCGCTCATTATCTTCGGCGTCGTATTTTTACTGCACAATTACCGCGGCTTCGAATTCCAGGCCGCGCTTCTTCATTGGTGGCCGCTTCTTCTTATTGTTCTTGGATTAATCAAGCTCTACGAACGCACTTCCAGCCGTTATGAGCCCGGCGCTGCCCGCATTACCGCCGGTGAAATCTTTCTGGTGCTTGGCTTGCTTCTTCTAGTCGGCATCGTGGTTGGCGTCGGCAAACTTCCCGGGAGTCATCTGGAGTTCGGCGATTTTGGCCGGAATTCATACGACTACGACCTTGAAGTCGCGCCCAAACCTATTCCCCCCAATGCGCGCATCACCGTGCGCGCCACCCGCGGCGACATTTCAGTGCGCAGTTCGGACGATCCTGAGATTCGCGTAAGCGGAAAAAAAGTTATACGCGCTTGGTCGGATAACGAAGCCGCTCAGCTTGCCGACCGCGTTTCCGTGGAAGTGGTGAAAAATGGCGACGGCTATGAAATTCACCCCACCGGATCGAACACCGGCGACTCGCGCCTCGGCTTCAATATGGAAATTGTCGTCCCCAAGAAATCGCAGTTAACAATTCGCAACGAAAAAGGCGACGTCGTAGTTTCTGATATAGCCGGCCCGGTGACCATCGACAATCACTATGGTGATGTCGACATCCGCAACACCACCGGCGACGTCACTATCGACATGCGCCACGGCGACGCAAAAGTTGCCGACACCAAGGGCGATATCAAGCTGGCCGGCAAAGGCGGCGAAGTGGACGTTACCAGCGCGTCCGGCGGTCTTACTGTCGACGGTGAATTCTACGGGCCGATACGCGCGGACAAGATTGCCAAGGGCGTGCGGTACATTTCGCAGCGCAGCGATTTGACCCTGAGCCAACTCAGCGGGCACTTGGAACTGGGCTCCGGCAATCTGGAAATTACCGATGCGCCGGGAAATCTGCAGCTGCGCACCAATCGTTACGACGTCGATGTGGAAAATGTCGGCGGCAAAGCGAAAATCGATAATCGCGACGGCACCGTCGAGCTGCGATTCTCTTCGCCGCCCAAAGACGACATCGATATCACCAATGCCAACGCAGTAATTTCCTTGAGCCTGCCTGCCTCTTCAAGTTTCGAAATCACCGCGGACTGCCATTCCTGCGATATCGATTCGGACTTTTCGGGCGGCACACTTTCCAAATCGTCCACCGGCTCAGGCGATAATCACTTGCTGGGCAAATACGGCGCTGGCCGCGCTACTAAAATCACGTTGAAGACCAGTTACGGAAATATTTCGCTGCGCAAAACCAGCGGCGACGCCATGCAGCCGCCGTCGCCACCACACGTTCCGAAACCTCCACGCCCAGCCGAAATTCCTGAACCGGAAGAAAATTAGAAGCTTCCCGGAACGCCGATTTCGATTGACGTTAGTAGGATCGTCACCTACCGTTCCGCCACTCGTTTCAAATCCTCGAAAAATGTCGGGTAAGAAACTCCGGCGCATTCGGCTCCGCGAATGACCGTTACCCCGTCCGCCGCCAGACCGGCCACCGCGAAGGCCATCGCAATGCGATGATCCCCGTGCGGATTGATTTCCGCGCCACGCAACTTACCCGCTTTTCGTCCCTCCACCTTAAGTCCATCTGGCCGCTCTTCCACGGTCGCGCCCATGCGTTTTAAATTTTCCACCAGCGCCGCGATGCGATCGCTTTCCTTCCCCCGTAATTCCTTAGCATCGCGAATCTCAATCCCGTTTTCCGTATACGGACCGAGCGCCGCAAGCATGGGCAACTCATCAATCAGTAGCGCGATTTGCTCTCCCTCAATCACTCCACCTTTTAGCGTTGCGCCTTTCACCGCCAGGTCGCCGACCAGTTCGCCATGTGCGCTGCGCAACGTCGGCGTTTGAATGGCCGCTCCCATTGACAGAAACAAATCCAAAATGGCCGTGCGTGTCGGATTCAAACCCACGTTATGAATCAGCAGGCTCGACTCCGGAAATAAACAAGCCGCAGCAATAAAAAACACCGCCGAAGATAAATCTCCCGGTACGTCCAGAGATTTAGCGATCAGTCTCCCGCCTCCGTTCGACCCGCCGCTCAAACCATGAACGCGCGTCATTTTTCCATGCTTTTCGATGGTCGCGCCAAACTCTTCAAGCGCCAGTTCCGTGTGATCGCGCGTGCGCGCCGGCTCCGTTACCGTGGTTACGCCGTCGGCAAATAATCCCGCCAGCAGCACCGCGGACTTCACCTGCGCACTGGCCATCGGCATTTTGTAATCGATGGCTTTCAGCGCCGTACCACGAATATCCAGCGGCGCAAAATTATCTTCGCGCGCGCGAATATCCGCGCCCATTTCGCGCAGTGGGCCGACGATGCGCTTCATGGGACGCTTTTGCAGCGAATCGTCCCCAGTCAACCGTGTGTTGAACTTTTGCCCCGCCAGAATCCCCGCCAACAGACGCATAGTCGTGCCGGAATTCCCCGCATCCAGCGCGTGCCAACTGCTTTTCAGCCCGCGCGCGCCGCGTCCGGTCACCTTGACGAAATCTTTTTCGACCTTCACCTCCGCGCCCAGCGCCTTCATGCACGCGAGCGTGCTGTGACAATCCACCGCCGCCGAGAAATGCCGCAACTCGCTTGTTCCCTCTGCCAGCCCCGCCAACATGGCGTAGCGGTGCGAGATGGACTTGTCGCCCGGCGGCTCCATGCCACCGGTAATTGCTTTAGCTGGATATATCGTTTCTTTTTTCACGCGCAAATTTTACCACGCTGCTCGCCTCAGCCCTGGCGTTGGCGCTGAACCATCAGCAAGGAAGACCGTCGCCTCAGCGCCGCACTTGCCGCCAAAACCTGGCCCCCTTTCCGCCATCGGCAACACTTGTCAGCCCGACCTTGGCTCCCGCCCCGCCATCAGCAACATCTGTCATCCCGACCGTAGCAGGCTGGCGCATTTGCTTTTCTGCTTCGCTCCCGCGAAGCAGCCGGCCTGCGAAGTGGAGGGATCTCTCTTCGCTTTTCATCGCCGTCAAAGCACAATTTCAAGACAACACCGACGCAAAACACGAACGGCTCGGAAAATTTCGCCGAGCCGTTCTCACTACTGGATCTGTTGAGTCAACAGCGGAAATTAGAGTAGGCGGTAAAGCAAGAAACCCAGCGCGAACGTAAACAACGTCAGCGTTTCAACGAACACCAGCCCGAGAATCATAGCGCCCCGAACTCCATCAGCGGCGCCGGGATTGCGAGCGATGCCTTCGCACGCGGCTGCGGCAATTCGTCCCTGGCCCAGACCGCAACCAAACGCGGCGATGGCTACGCCGAAACCGGCGGCCAAAGCCAACGTGGTGGGGTTGAGCGGCAGCTTGCCTCCCGCGGGAGCGTTATCCTGCGCGAATGCCGCCGGAACAACGAGCATTACGATTACCAGTGCTACCAGAACGACTGCTGCTTTTTTCATTTACTACCTCCTCATGAATTGCCGCCAGGAGGTGGTTCCCGGACACCGTGCAGCCGGGCTCACACTGGAGCGGCTAACAAAATTGCTAGTGCTCGTCTGCCGTAGCCATGCCGATGTAAACGGCCGGCAGAATCGTAAACACGTAAGCCTGCACAACGGAAACGAAGACGTGTAGGAGTATGAATGCGATAGGAATCAAGGCCGGCAGTACGCCAACGATTACGCCGAGAATTGGAGATTTCGTCCAGCCGCTGGTGAACGCCCCCGCAAACAATCCAAGAAATAAACCGTAAATAATATCGCTCGCAAAAATGTTGGCCCACAGACGCACGGAAAGTGACAATAGGCGCGCGGTAGTACTAAGAATTTCTACTGGAAACATTAAAGGAGCGAGCCAGGCAACAGGGCCGGTGAAATGTTTCATGTAACCGATCGGACCGTGATGACGAATGCCCTGCCAGTTGAAATACAAAAAGGTAATGATCGCGCAGGCCAGCGGTACCGTATACGCGCTCGTTGGCGCGGTCAGGAATGGAACCCCCCCAAACAAGTTTCCCAGAAGGACGAATAACGCAATGGAGCCAACCATCGGAATGTAGCGCTCCCAGTGGTGCCCAGCATTCTGACTGAGCACGTCGCGAATGCCGAAACCCATCGGATTATTCAAAAGAATTTCGGCGATTTGCTGCGATGCACCCGGCCGCTCGACCGAAAGGCGCGAGCGGACCCACAGAGCGAGCAGTGTGCCAACAACTAGAACCGCCAGCGCCATGACAACGTGCTCGGGAATAGGATTTTCCGTATCAGTCGGCTTCACGTGCAGCGCAGACAGCAAAGACAGCGCGTAGCTGCCGAACATGCGGTTGACCAGATGCGTTAGCGCGCTTACGTGTTCCATATCGATTTCAGCTGCGAGACTTTTAGCTCCCTGTCCTTCTGTTTCTACGAATCACTATTTCCCAGATTCCGTTATTTCCGTAACGTCGCAGGCCGCGCAATCTCATACACACTTGCGGCGATTGCCGCCGGTCCCAGAGCACACAAACCCACTACCATGCTAGCGAGGGGGAATTTTAGAAGTTTAAAAATAACATACACGGTAACCGCTATCAAGGCGTAGCGGAATAACACCCGGAAGTACGCACCAATCGGTACACGCGGCCGCGGAAGACCCGCTTGAGCCCGGGACGCTGCTACCAGTGCATTAATACCTTGGCGCAGCCAGCGGAAATTGAACCATGCGAGAACGGCGCCGACCATGAGGCCGCCGGCCCACAGCGGTTTGTGCACGAGTGCGGCGGAAACGCCCACCAGCGCGCCAAAAAACAAGGTTAGCCACGCGATGCGTTGCTCGGTTTGCGTTGCGGCAGTGCCCCTAACTGGAGAATCTGCCATTGCCAGTTCAGCGGCGGCTTCCAGGCATGCGATGAATAATGTCGCGGACGCCGCCGAAAAATCCCAGTGCCCCAAAAACCAACATGAGCCACGGCTTGGTGTGCAACCAACGGTCGAGGAAATAACCCAGCACGCCGCCGAGAAGAACCGCCCCGACCAGAACAAACGGTAGCTCCATAGCCATGGCGAACTGATTCGAGAAATTGTTGGCTTTGCCGGGCGCGGAAGAATCCGGTGAGTCGTTCGTCGGCTTATTGTCCGAAGGCATAGCGCGCCATTCGCGTGAACGGCTCAGAATACAGCCCCGCCGCCAGGGAAACAAATACACAGATACCTAATACGATCGCTTCCGGAATGCCAAACGTAACTGGCGTGGATTCGGTTTCGGATTTGTCGCCGCGCCACGCATACACTGCAACGCGCAAATAAGAATATGCGACTGGCAACGAGGACAACCCGACGAACCACGCGGTATAGCGGTGCCCGGTTTCCAAAAGCGAATGGAAAATGAAATAGCGCCCCAAAAATCCGGCGCTAGGCGGAGCGCCCGCAAGCGACAGAACGAAGATAATCAATAGCAGCGCCGTAACAGGACTGCGTCGCCGCAAACCACTCAAATCATTCAGGACTCCGCCGGACGTATCTTGGCCCCGCAATGCGATTAAGACTCCGAACACTCCAGTCGCGATGAACAAATAAGTGAACAAGTAATAGGTCATCGCGGTCGCGGCCGCCTCATTGGCTGCGACAACGCCCAGAAGCACGTAACTCATCTGTGCAATCGATAAAGAAACAATGATCCGTTCCAGGTTCGTTTGGCACAGAGAGGCGAGAATGCCATAACTAATTCCGACTATCGCCAGTGCCGCGATGATGTGCCACCAGATGTTTTGCGAATCCGCAAAAATCGTGAACAACGAACGCAGCAGCAGCGCGACAGCTGCGATGGCATAGGCCCCGGAGATGTACAGGATAGCCGGGGGCGGAATGCCGAAGTCTGTTTCAACATTGATGCGATTAGCTTCGGGCTGGAAGGGCGCGACGGCAAATTTCAAGATGATGCCGAGGCTGACTAGCGTGAAGGCCGCGATGGGAAGCGCTTCGAGCGTGAAGGCATGCCAGTGCACCGCTTCAGGCAAGCGCGATTGCAAAAGCTGAAGCATCTGCAAATCGTGTGAGCCACTCTCTCGGCTCAGAGTGATGACCTTTGCAACGTTGTGGCGCCGCGCCAACGCTCCAGCAATCTGGCTGATATTGGTGGCACCGCTCACACCATAGAGCAGCGAAAACGCGAAGGCCACAAGAGCGGAGCCCAGTGCGCTGGAAAGCAGGAATCTCACCGCAGCTGACGGAGTTCTATTCGACAGGCCGGGAGTTGCGGCGAGGAAATATGCGCTAATTGACGCGGCTTCCACGGCAAGAAATATCACCATCAAATCCACGGCGGAAACCATCAGCATCATGCTCATGCATGCGAATAACAACAAAGCGTAATACCGGCCTTGTCGGACCGCTGAGATCGTCGAACAATTTATCGAAAGCAAAATCACAAGCGCAGTGGCGACCAGGAATAGTGCCGAGAAAAATAGAAAGTAGCTATCCACCACCAGCGGGAGATGGAAACCGGCAAGATCGCCGGAGTGCATAATTCGCGCTCGTAGCATCCATAGCGTCAAAGCGCTAAAAGCTATGCCTGCCAACGCAACAGCCAGGTTCCAGTATTTCTGCTGGAAAACCGGGTTACTCCCAGGTTCTTCATTTGATGTATTGGCGGCCCAGGAATCGATCGCCAACGTCCCGATGGCAAAGAGAAGAAGCTGCATCTCGGGCAGCAGCACCGCGCCATCACCGTGCATATATGTACGGAAAGCGCTGAGGATGTGATTGAGCATCAGTCGGTCGTCGATGTGGTCAAAAAACTATCGGTTAATAATCAAGTTGAGATGATAAGTCTTGCTCATCGTCAGGCGTTGCACACTTCCAGCGGCTGCAAACTGCGGCGATAATCGCCAACGCCACGAGTAACTCAAGCGCCAGCATCGCAACCACAAGCGTGGCAAAAACTTGACCGGAAGCGTCTCCGTAGAAACGGGCAAAAGCCATGAAATTGATGCTTGTGGCGTTAAGAATGATCTCAATGGAAAAAAGTTTGACGATCAAGTTGCGCCGAGTTAATACGCCAGCGAGCCCAATGAAGAACAGCGCGAAACTTAAGAACAGGTAGTGCGTGAGGGGCAGCATTAATTTTGGGCCCTTTTTTGAAATGTCGCGCGGAAACCAACTCCGGCGATCAACAAGATAAAAAGTATCAACAGTAGCGGCAGTAATTCGTTGCTCAAGAAAAATTTCATTAGCTCCACCGCGCGCGGCGGTGAAGCAAGAGGTCCGTGAGGCAAAAGCACGGCTAGATTCTCGCCCGGTTGTAGCAGACGATGCTGAAGCCCTGCCGATACGATATGCAACATCAATACCAAAGCGACCGCAATAGTCGCCGCCCGAGGTCGCCACCTACGTTCTCCGGCCAGCGCGACATTGAGTGTGGAGACCTCCACGCCAAACAAAATTATTCCCAGCATCCCGCACGCGATCGCGATCAGCTGCGCGATGAAAAGCAGCGGAGCGTAAAGCTGCAAGAAAATCCCTGAGCTGGCCAGCAAGCTCAAGCCGAAATAGAGAGAAGCGTAGAATGCTTTTCTGCGCGTCACTACCATCACCGCGCTGAGGATGGCGATGCCCGCAAGCATATAAAATGTAATTTCACCATGCATCGCAAGGTCGCCACAGGCTTTGCATTACGTTTGAAAGTAAATTGCACCGCCGTTTCATTTTTCGAATAGCAGTTCACCGGCGCGCTGCGTCGCTTTTACCACCGCTTTAATCAGTGTTACGCGCAACTTCCCTTCCTCAAGTTCCAAAATTCCGTCGATGGTGCAGCCTGCCGGCGTGGTCACCGCATCCTTAAGTAGCGCCGGATGGTCGCCAGTCTCGAGAACAACACTGGCCGCCCCTTTCATCGTTTGTGCGGCCAGCAACGTCGCCACATCGCGTGCCAGCCCAACCTTCACGCCCGCTTCCGCCAGTGACTCGAGAATGATGTACGCGAACGCCGGTCCGCTCGCCGAAAGCCCGGTGACTGCATCCATGTTTTTTTCGTCCACCACCACCGTACGGCCCACGGCATCAAACATTGCTTGCGCGATCTCCACATGTTGATCGGTAGCGCTGGCCCCACGACATATTCCAGCCATGCCGCAATTAACGGTCGAGCAAGTGTTGGGCATCACGCGAACAACGGCGGCTTTGGCGCCCAGCCGCTGCTCGATGTACGACGTGGGAACCGACGCCGCAACCGACACCACCAGGGCGCTGGGGCTTAGTTCTCCGGAAATTTCTTGCAACACATCGCCGATGACTTGCGGTTTAACCCCTAGCAGAACGATATCGGCCCCGCGAACCGCATCGCGATTTTCCGTGCTGACGGCGATGCCCATCTCCTTGGCCAGTTTTGCGGCTTTCTCGCTGTGTTTCACCGTTGCGGTGACATTTTGCGGCTTAAACAATCCCTGCTTCAGATATGCGCGTAGGAGGATTCCGCCAAGCTTGCCGGTTCCTAGAACCGCTAATTTTTTGTCACCAAGATTTTCAGTCATCGTGAATGTATTGTTGACGACCCGTGCAGGCGCGTCAACCACGGATTGTCATGGATTCGCACCGTGGACCAGAAAGCGCATTGCATTCCATTCGCTGGCACAGCTTTAGCCGGGCCCACTGGTGGGCCAGACCATATGATGCTCAAGATAAGACAGCCGCTGCGCGCGCTACCATCCTGGAGCCACGCCGCACCTGTCCTCAGGACCAGTTGTCACGCTTGCAATTCCCCCCGATTTCATGAAATTTTTCTGCCGTGCGCTGCGTATCATGATTAGGGGGAAACGTTATGTCCGCGCGCCACACCGTGATTCAGCTCATCACTAAAGCCGGAACTTTGTTCGGCGCACTTTTTCTGGTCGGTGTCCTGCTGGCCGCCATACCGGCACACAAACTGCAGCCTCCGCAAATTTCCGGATCGCAGGAATCGCAATCCACTCAAACCAATGCAAACACCATGCCGGGCATGGACATGAGCGACGAACACAGCGCTGAAGCCGGTGCCGTGCACGATATGTCCTCTGGCGGTCACGATGCGCACAATCTGCACATGTTCATGACCGCGCCGCGTCCTCAGACTCCGGGCGACGTGCAGCGAGCCAATGAAATCGTTACGCAATTACGCAGCGGAATCGAAAAATATAAGGATTACCACGTTGCACTCGACGAGGGCTTCAAGATTTTCATGCCCGACATCCCGCAGCCTGAATATCATTTCACCAGCTACAAAAATGGTTTTCTCGGCGCGTTAAATTTCGATCCATCGCGCCCCAGCTCGCTGCTTTACAAAAAAACTTCAGGCGGCTATGAACTGGTCGGCGCGATGTACACTATGCCCAAGCGCGCCACCGAGGAACAGCTCAACGGGCGCGTGCCCCTCAGCATCGCCACTTGGCATTTGCATACCAATCTCTGTCTGCCTCCGCGCGAGCAGATGCGCTCCGCGGACTTCACGAAATTTGGATTGAGAGGTTCAATCGCCACGCAGGATGCATGCGACGCCGCCGGAGGCCGCTTCCAGCCTTCCATTTTTGGCTGGATGGTGCACGTCTATCCGTACGAAGACGGCCTGGATAAAATCTTCGCCATGCATCACCACATGGATTAAATTTCTTTACTGTTTCGCCACAGCGTTCTTTGCTGCGCCGTTCGGCACCGCAAATTCCGGATCCCCAAGTTGCCACAACAAAAATGAATATTGATCCGTCAGCAATGCCGTGTGCTGCGATTTGGTGGCCCCAATTCCCCCGTGCCCGGCATCGTAATCCACACGCAGCAGCACCGGTTTCCCGCTGGAGGTGGCCGCCTGCAAGCGCGCAGTCATCTTATTCATCTGCCACGGATCAACGCGCGGATCATTAATTCCCGTGGTAAGCAGTACCGCCGGATACGCGGTGTGGTCTTTTATCCGATGAAACGCGCTGATCGCCAGCAGATTCTTGAAATCATCTCCATTTTTTACCGTGCCAAATTCCGGAATATTCGCGGGACCATTCACCTGTAACTCTGCTCGTAAATCGTCCGACATGCCCACGTTGTCGAGAGCCGAGCCAAATAGATCGGGCCGCTCGGTGATCGCGCCGCCGATGGTAATCCCTCCCGCGCTGGTGCCTTCACCAGCCAGGTGTTGCGGCGAAGTGTATTTGTGATCGATCAGGTACTCCGCGCACGCCAGAAAATCCGTTATGGTATTTTTCTTCGTAGCCTTGCGCCCGCCGTTGTGCCAATCCTCGCCATATTCTCCTCCTCCGCGAATGTGCGCCACCGCCACCACGCCGCCGCGCTCCAGCCACGCCAGTGAAGTCGGATCGAAAGCCGGGTCGTAGGTGTACCCGTAGGATCCGTATCCATGCAGTAGCGTCGGATGCGACCCATCCATCTTCAAACCACGTTGGTGCACGATCGATAGTGGCACCATCGTGCCGTCAGTGGATTTGGCCTTTACTTCTTCGGATTCAATTCCTGAAAAATCCACCGGCGACACTGGAATTATTTTTGTGTCCGCCAACGTGTTGGTCTTGGGATCATAGTGAAAGAACATCGAAGATTTTGTCCACGAAGCCAGCCGCACAAAAACTCCCGGCTCCGTGGGGTTCACGAAGATTTCTTGAATCGCGCCTTCAAACGGCAAGCGAATTTCCGTCGCCGTGCCCCCCTCATAGGGCAACCGCCATAATTTCCCTAGTCCACCATCGAGTTTTTGTACGTACAGCGCCTCCGCCGCAGCTTGTATCCCGGTCACCACCGCATCCGACGCCGCCATCAACACGCGCGCATGCGCCACTTCATCTTTAGGCAGATCGATGCCCAGTATCTTGAATCGCGACGCTTCATGATGCGACAGCAGGTAAACGTGATCGCCGTGAATGTCGAAGCCCGTTACTTCATCTCCGACATCCGCGATCTTCCGCCACGAAGCGCTGGCGTCGTGCAAGCTGTCGAGGTTGGCCACATAAATCGTGTTTTCGTTTTGCACCCCATGCGCGATGACTCCAAAAGCGTATTTCGATCCCGGGGGCACAGCGACAAACGGAAAATCACTCTCCGTCATGCTCACGGTTGGCGATAAACCATTGCCGAATATCGCCACGTCTTTTTCTGGGTCGTCTGCGATGTGATGCAGATAATCTTTGCTGTTCAGGTAATATGAACTTCGCAGGTCTTCCGGCGCGGGCTTCCTCAGCCGGTTATAAAAGAAACTGTGACTATCGGACAGCCAGAACACCGCGCCAAATTGCGCGCGATCGATGCTCGGGCCGGCTTCCTTTCCATCGCTGGCATCCAGCACATGCAGAACACTATTCTCCGAGCCGCCCGGCGAGATGCCCACGGCTACCAGCTTCCCATCCGGCGAGGCCTGAAAATAATCGATGGAATAATGCACCCCGTTCGCCGTGCGTGTTTGTGGATCGAGTAGCAGCCGCTCCGCGCCGCCGGCTCCATCGCGCACATACAATCTGCGATTGTCCTCGCCCGTCGACTGCTTCAAATAAAATAGCCGCCCGCCGAACGATTGCAGTCCGTTTACTCGCACACCGCTATCGTCCAACTGTGCGATGCGTGCTCGCAATTTATCGCGATTGGGTATGCGCTCCAGCACTGCGCGCGTGTAATCATTTTGCGCGTGCATCCACGACGAAACCTCCGGACTCTTCAAGTCCTCCAGCCAGCGATACGGATCGCTAATTTCCGTCCCAAAAAACGTTTCCTTCACATCGCGCACCGGAGTCTCCGGAGGTGCCAGTGCCCCAACCGGCGCGTCTTTCTCGGCAATTTTCGTCTGTGCCAAACCTAGCGCCAAGCTTCCGGCGCCTAAAATCAGTACCGCCATCACTCGCACAGTTCGCACGCGCATGCGCTCTCCTTCTCTTTTTTTACTACGTCCGAATTTATCGGCTGGACAAGGGTGGTAAGGCGCAGATTACACTCAAAATGCGTCCTAAAACAGCAGATGCTACAACTGCGTAATCCATCGGAGCAATACCAAGATCGCCGCTCCAATCGTCCAAAGAACGCCATTCCCGTCGAATTTCACCCGACTGTGCCACTCACCTAAGAACTTGGAAAAAGTCCTGGAACCACTAGTCATATTCTCCTAGCCGGCCCACCCTGCCAGTTCAATTGCGCCGGCCTACCTCGCCGCGTATCATTATCTATTCATGCTCTCGGCGCGTTTTCACCAGTCCATTCCCCGCTCGCTTCTGTACCCTCTCTGCGTGACAATCTTCGCGCTGACTTATTTGTTTGGCGCAGTCGCACCTTCTCGCGCTCAACAATCAACCGAGATTCTCCCGCTTTCGCAAGTTCGCCCCGGCATGCTGGGCTACGCCTACACCATTTTTGCTGGTGATCAGGTTGAAAAATTTGACCTCGAAGTCCTCGGCATCATGCCCAATTTCCTGGGCCCCAAACAATCTATCATCCTCGTTCAATTAAAAGGCCCCAAGGTCGAGCACACCGGCGTTGTAGCCGGCATGAGCGGCAGCCCCGTATATCTGGACGGCAAACTCGCAGGCGCCCTCTCCCTAAAGCTCGGCATATTCACCAAGGAACCCATCGCGGGCGTAACTCCCATCGCCGATGTTTTGAATCCCCCAGTACAAGGTCCGTCACAACCGACACAGTCCCCGCAAAATTCAGCACAGCAATTTTCCGCCTCTTCGATAGCTAACGACCAGCCCTCCGATTCTTCGAGTAATTTCGCACCGCAACAAGTCACCCTGCCAATGGGCTCTGCCCTGGAACCCATCGAAACGCCTCTGGTCTTTTCCGGTTTCCAAGCTTCCGCATTACGCCAATTTTCTTCGCAACTCCAGGGTTATGGTTTCGTCGCTGCGCGAGGTGGCACCGCCGCCCCGCGCCCGGATGACGCGCAACTCAAGCCCGGCGATATGGCCGGAATGGTGCTCGTCCAAGGGGACGCCTCTATCAATTCGGCCTGCACCGTCACCGCCGTACAAGCCGACCGCGTTTTCTTGTGCGGCCATCCCTTCTTAAGTCTCGGCGACGTGCAGCTGCCTATGGCACGCAGCCGCGTACTCACCACTCTCTCGTCCGATTTGGCCTCCACCAAAATCGTAAATGTCGGTGGTTCCATCGGCACTATTACCGGCGACCACATCACCGCGGTCACTGGAAAACTGGGTGCGCCGCCCGCTATGATTCCGCTGGAGCTCACGCTTTCCGTCGCTGGCGCGGAAAAACAACTGCACTTCCAGCTCGTCAATCATCCGCGCTTGACGCCCATCCTGGTCGCGCTCACCACCTTCAGCGGTCTCACTCAGAATTCGCTGTACGGCGAGGGCACTACCCTGCATCTTTCCGGCGAAATCCAGCTGAAAAATCACGCACCCGTCCTAATTGAAAACACCTTCGCTCCTGGCGACGCTCTTTCGCCCGACGGCTTGCCTATCGCGCTTACCATGCAAAGTATTTTCTCGCGTTTATTCACAAATAATTTTGAAGCCACCGCCATTGAGCGAGTTTCCCTGCGCGTCGAGAGTGTTCCCGGACGCCATTCCTTCACCATCGAAAGTGCCTGGCTCGAAAAAGGCGAAGCCGCCCCCGGCGAAACTTTGCGCGTACGCGTCTTGCTGCGCCCCTACCGCGGCCCTGCTCAAGTACAAGAAACCACTGTGCGTGTTCCTGATCAGGTCACCCGCGGCACCATGGTGCGCGTTCTGGTCAGCGACGCTGACATGCTCAATCGCGCATCGCGAGGATTTGCCGCCGCCGGTGTCAATGCCTCGGCGAGCCTCGATCAACTCATCGCCCTGCTAAATCGTGAGCGTCGCAATGATCGCCTGTACGTCGGACTTTTCGCTCCGTCCCCCACCATGTTGTGGGAAGACAAGGAATTGCCTAACGTGCCCCTTTCTGAAATTAATATCGTCGATGGGCGGCCCGCGCCCGGTACCGTTCAGGTGCTTCGCGAATCGCTTTCCAGCGAATCTTCTATTCCGCTTGGTGGACCAGTTGCCGGAGTTATCTCACTCAATCTTCAAATACGATGATTACTTTTGAAAACAAACGCCCTGGAAATCCGCGCTTAAAATTTTGTTTTGATATCCGCTATTCCCGAACTTTCTTCGCGTGTCTACTGGCTGTTGCGTGCGCCTTCGTAGCCCGCGCCGAGCACACTCGTCGTTGGCGCATCAGCACCTACGAAGAATTTCTAAAGGGCACAGCTCATGGCGTGGCAGTGCGCAGCGATGGCCGCCTCGAGTTAGCTCCCAAGTTCACGTTGATCGCGGACGCTGATGCATCCTACCTGTGGTCTCTGCGCACCGATCCTAAAGGTGTGCTCTACGCCGCCGGAGGCTCGCCCGCAAAAGTTTTTCGCTTCGATACCGCCGGAAAACCCACCACGGTTTTTGACTCTGCCGATCTTTCCGCGCAGGCCATCGCTTTCGACTCGCAGGGCAATCTTTATGTGGGCACTTCGCCTGACGGCAAGGTTTATCGCGTTTCGTCGTCCGGCGAGAAGTCGCTGTTCTTCGATCCCAAGACAAAATATATCTGGGACCTTGCCTTTTCCTCCGACGGCATACTCTACGTGGCCACCGGTGATAAAGGCCAAATTTTCGCCGTGAATTCCGCCGGCAAAGGCGAACTGTTTTACTCCAGCGATGAAGCGCATATCCGCGTACTAGCCTTTGACCCCAGCGGAAATCTAATAGCCGGCACCGAGCCCAACGGCCGCGTGCTGCGCGTTTCGCATCCCAACGCCAAATCCCTCCGCTCAAATAAATCGCAGGATAAATCAACGGACAAATCCCTCCCCACAGCACAAGGTTTCGTCCTTTACGAAACCGCCAAACGAGAAGTCACTGCTCTGGCGATAGCCCCTGACGGCACCATTTACGTCTCCGCCATCGGGGAAAAGCAGCGCAACGTCACTCCTGCTCCCTCAGCTGTGTTTGTGACTCCGCAAGGCACCACCACCATTACCAACGCTCCTGGAACCTCGTCCGCGCAGTCCACCGCGCCCTCTGTGTTCCTACCCTTTCCGCCAGTAGTTTCTTCCAGCATTTATCGTATTAGCGCCAACGGCGCCCCCGATGAGCTGTGGTCTTCGCGCGAAGATGTGGTCTACAGCCTGGGCCTCGGCACAGACAGCCGTCTGCTCGCCGGCACCGGGAACAACGGCGCACTGCTAGGCATCGACTCCAAAGGTGTGTTCGCGCAACTCGCCAAATCCGGCTCGGCCCAAATCACCGGAGTTACCCGCGGTAAAGACGACAAAGTTTTTGTCTGTACCGCCAATCCCGGCAAAGTTTTCTCCGTCGGCCCTGAATTTGAAGCCGAAGGCACCTATGAATCGCGCTCCTTCGACGCGCAAAACTTTTCACAATGGGGCCGCCTGGAATGGTGGAGTCCGCACGCCGCCCTGAACGCAGCCTCGTCCGCGAAGAAATCTTCCGTGCACGACAGCGAACCGCGCGTCGAATTTTTCGCGCGCTCTGGCAACACCGAAGATCCCGGCAAAGAATGGTCCACTTGGTTCGGCCCCTACACGCATTCGGGCTCGGAGATGGAAATTCCGCCCGCGCGATTTGCGCAATGGAAAGCCGTGATTCACGGCGGCCAGCCGGGAGATGGCGTAGATTGGGCCAGCCTGGCTTATTTGCCGCGTAACGTCGCGCCAGTCATCGATGGCATTGCCATCCAGGATCCAGGCGTGCGTGCCAACGCCACGAATATGATGCCCTCCGGCCAGCCAACCACCATCACTCTGAAACTGCCCCCCGCACCGAATGTTTCCGGCGTGATCATCACGCAGTCAGGCACCCCGCCGAGATTCGAACCTCCGCCACAGGGTATTCAACAAAAAGGCTACGCCACGGTGCTGTGGACCGCGCACGACGATAACGACGATGAATTGCGTTACGCCGTTTATTACCGCGGAGAAAATGAGCAGGACTGGAAATTATTGAAGGATAAACTGGAGCAAAAATTTTATTCCTGGGACAGCACGTCATTCCCGGACGGAGCCTATTACCTGAAGATTATCGCTACCGACGGGCCATCGAACCCGCCAGCCACCGCGCTTACCACCGAACGAATCAGCGAGCGCTTCGAAGTCGATAACACGCCGCCCGTCATCGAACATCTTTCAGCTGTCTCAGGTGTCGACTATAGCGGGTCTGTTGCTTCAGCTTTCATAGTTGTCAAGTTCACCGCTCGCGATGCCGGCAGCAGCGTCGAGCGTACCCAATACAGCCTCGACGGCGGCGATTGGATACTCGTATCCCCGGCCGGAAACATCAGCGACGCCCCAGAAGAACACTACGAGTTTACGATTAGCGATCCGTCCGCCGAAGAACACACCATCGCGGTGCGCGCTTACGACCGCTTTGAAAATGTAGGAAGTGCGAAAACAACTGTGACCGTTCCCGCTTCAAACCGACGCTAAGATCTAAGGCCGCTCCCCGCAAAGTCTTCGTCAGTATTGCTGTGTACTAAACTACCTCGCTCCGACGTATCGCATCCGTATGCGCTTCGATTTCCGCACCAAAGCCCATTCGTCCATCCCCAAAAGGCTCGCTCCTTGCGTGAACCACCCGCGCCGTGCAATTTGTTTCCTGCGCCGCGGCCCCGGTCATCTCTTCCGGCATACGCAGCGTAACCTCCAGTTGCATTCCGATTCGCAGTGGCGCTGACGAAGCGAAAAAAAATCCTCCGCGCGAAACGTTCAGCGCTTCAGTGAAATGTTCGCTGGTATCCGCCGCAACTCCCAGCGCACGAAAGCGCAACGGCGTGCGTACATTGTAGCGGATTAACCGACGGCGCTCCGGGTCTTTCATTTTTGCTTGCTCCACGTGGGGAAAACCGATCAGCGAGTCTCAACTTCGGGGCTTCACGTCAGCGTAGCAAAGCTGCTGGGCACGTCAAGTGACAAATTAGCAGGTCCTAGAAATGCGCGGCCCAACTCAATCCCTTTGCGTCGGCTGGCGCTTCCAGTATTCTGCTGTGCATTGGGCGCTTAATAATGGCTGCCACAAACTCAAAACATATGGCCCACATTAACTCTCGTCAAAAAGCTGCAACTGTCGAAGATTTCGCGCCCCCCTCGTGGAACTCCATCCAGCAAGCCCACGTGCGCATCGCGCCAAAAATACATCGCACTCCCGTACTGACAAGTTCATCACTCGATAAACTCACCGGCACCAACATTTTTTTCAAATGCGATAATTTTCAGAAGACCGGTTCCTTCAAAATTCGTGGCGCGACGAACGCCATCTTCTCGCTTACCGATGCCGAGGTTGCACATGGCATCGTCACCCAATCGAGCGGCAATCACGGCGCTGCCATCGCCTGTGCCGGCGCTTGGCGCGGTGTAAAAACCTGGGTCGTGATGCCCAAAAACGCCCCAGCCGTAAAATTTCGCGCCGTCGAAAGCTATGGCGCGAAAGTAGCTTTGTGCGAGCCCACCGTCACCGCCCGCAATGAAGCCGCCGCCAGGGTCCGCGCCGAGACTGGCGCGTATCTTATCCATCCCTACGACGACGATCGCATCATCGCCGGACAAGCCACCGCCGCCAAGGAACTCCTCGAAGAAATCGGCGATCTCGATGCTGTCTTTGCTCCGGTGAGCGGCGGCGGCCTGCTCAGCGGCACGTGCCTCGGCGCAAAAGGCCTGCGCGCGGATATTCGCGTTTTTGGTTGCGAACCGGAACGCGCCGATGACGCCTATCGCTCCCTCACCAGCGGCATATTGCAGTCTCAAGACTCCAGTGACACCATCGCGGACGGTTTGCGCGCTTCCCTCGCTCCGCGCACCTTCGCCATTCTCCGAAAACTTGTGGATGGAATTTTGCTGGCCAGCGAAGAAGAAATTATTTCCGCCACCCGCCTGGTCTGGGAGCGCATGAAAATCATCATCGAGCCGTCGGCGGCGGTGGCCATCGCGCCTTTGCTACGACCCGGCGCGATCGCCGCCTTGAATTTGCCGCCGCGGGCGGATAGCGGCGTCCCTAAACTTGGCGTGATCTTTTCCGGCGGAAACGTCGACTTGTCGTCGCTCCCGTTTTAGTTCTTCAAGGCAAAGAAAATTACATTCTCGCCCGCCCATCGCGAATCCAAAAAACACGGAGGGTGCCCCAGGCTCGATTTTTAGCCCGGGTCTTGGGGTTGCCCAGGTCCGCATTTGAGTTATGAACCTGGGTCTTGGCGCTGCCCTTCTCACGCGCTTCACACCACTCGATCGCGTGACTCTTCCCAAAAATTACGTTTCCCTGAGTTTCAATTTCCCTGCAGCTTTATTCTCTTCCAGAAAAGCCCGCAAATCCTGCGTGGCATCCAGTAGCCGCACCCACTGCTCGTAATAAAGCGTGACCGGAAACCGCCCTAGTCCGTAGACACTCACGCCACCCTTTTCGCCCACCCGAAATTCCAGCGCTCCAGTGCGTCGCCCGGAACCTTTCTTTTCCAGCTCCGCAATTTTTGCTTTCAGTTCTTCGTAAGACGGCTCGGCCATTTTTCCTCCACTAAACTCGAATGCCGCCGATTATACCGGACCCACCCGTTCGTGACGCAAGCGAACGCTACGTCGACGCAACGGCACACTTCAGGAACCTTGGAACGGACGCGGTCGCTACTTCAGCGTGATTTTTTGTACCAGTGGCAACTCTTGCGAAGACCCGCCAGCCATAAACGAGTAGCTACCTGGCACCATCTTCCAGCCGTCTGACGCTTCGTCGAAGATAGACAGATACGCATCGTCGACGTTAACAGTCACTTCCTTGCTCTCGCCGGCCTGCAGCCTAACTTTGCTCCAGCCCACCAGTCTTTTCGGAGGCTCTCCAGCGTCCGCAGGAAGCGCCGCATAAACTTCAGCGACTTCTGCTCCGGCTTTACTGCCGGTATTCTTCACCGTAAACGTAACGGTAGTCTTCTCTTTGCCAGGTTTTACCTTCAAGTCTGAATAGGAGTACGAGGTATACGACAAACCAAATCCAAATGGAAACAACACCGGTTTTTTTTCCGCGTCGTACCACTTATACCCAACCTTCAATCCCTCATCGTAATGCACCTCGAACGTCGGCTTAGCCTCGCCAGTTGCCATCACCGCTTCCTTACCCAGCATGCTCGGAGACGGAATCACTTCTCGTGGATGCGGCAAATCCTCTTCACTGCGCGGAAAAGTCATGGGCAATTTAGCGCTGGGGTTTACGTCGCCAAAAAGAATGTTGGCCATCGCATCCGCGCCCTTGCTCCCGGCATACCACGCTTCCAGCACGCCGCTGACTTTTTCAATCCATGGCATCTTTACCGCGGTTCCAGACTCGATCACCACGATAGTTCGCGGATTCGCGGAAGCCACCTGGTCAATCATCGCGTCCTGGTTATCCGGCAAGGATAAATTTGGCAGATCCATGTCCTCGCTGGTCCACTGATGCGCAAACACGATCGCGACATCGGACTGCTTGGCCAGCGCCGCCGTCGCTGCGGTATCGGCCCCAGACGCAAACCTCACGCTCAACCCCGGAGCTTTCGCAGCGACGGCCTTCAACGGCGAAGTGGGAAACCACACATGCGCCTTCCATTTAAATGACGGAAATCCTGGAGGATCCACCTGTGCCGATCCCCCGCCCGAAATCATGCTCTCATCCGCATGCGTGCCAATAATCGCGATGGAGCGTACTTTCGCGCGATCCAATGGCAACACCCCTTTATCGTTTTTCAGCAACACGATGCTTTGTTCCGCAATCTGCCGCGAAGTTTCCAACCCGCCTTCTACATCCACTACACTTCTCTGCCTCGGAAAGTCCACGATGCCGCTGGCAAATTCAGACCGCAGAATACGCCGCACGTGCTCATCCAGTTCCGCAGCAGGAACTTTGCCCTCCTGCACCGCCTTCTTCAGCGGCGCGCCATAATAAATATCTTCAGGCTCCTCGTTATCGAGACCAGCTGCGGACGCCTTTACCACACTGTGTGTGGCGCCCCAGTCGGAAACGACGAAACCCTTGAACTTCCACGTTTTCTTCAGCACATCAGTAAGCAAATATTTGTTTTCGCACGCATAGTCCCCGTTCACGGCGTTGTAGGAACACATCACCGCGCCCGGATTCCCAATGTCGATGCCAATGTGAAACGCCAGCAAGTCCGTCTCCTGCAGCGCGCGCTTCCCGATCACCGAATTTACTTCGTTACGCCCGCTTTCCTGATCGTTGACGGCATAATGTTTGATGTCCCCGATGACGTGTTGCGCCTGCTCGCATTTAATTCGATTGCCCACCAGCGTGCCCGCCAGAATCGGATCTTCTCCAAGGTATTCGAAGGTACGCCCGTTGCGCGGCTCCCGTGTAATGTTCGTGCCCCCGCCTAAAGTCATGTTGTAGCCCTGCGCGCGCAGCTCGCGCCCGATCAGCGCTCCATATTCGCACGCCGCTTGCGGGTCCCAGCTCGCCGCTGAAGCAATGGGCGAAGGCAGCGCCGTCGAATATCTGCCGTTGTCCGCGCTCATGCGCACCCCATAAGCAGCGTCACTTATCTGTATCATGGGAATTCCAAGGCGCTCCACACCCAATACAAATCCAGCTCCACCGTTACCCAGATATGCGTTGGGAAATACCTTGCCAGGCCACCCGGGCATGCCCTCGCCGTGCACCAGGTCGATTTTTTCGTCCAGCGTCAATTCTTTCAACACCATTTCAGCCCGTTCATCCGGGGAAAGTTTGGAGTTCATCCAGGGATGGTCTTTGGCGCTTTCTTCGCCCTTATGATGCAAACGGCGTTGGGCGAATGATGCTGCGCCACTCAACGACATTGCAAGTACGACAGTGAGTCCTAAGCGTAAACAACGCAACTGCTTCATCGGCCATGTCCCTCATGAGAGCACTGATAATGCGCGCCTATCATAGCGGTTTTCGCTCAAATAATGCGGCGGATGTTGGAACCTCACCAAGCAACACAATCCCCAGAGCAAGATTAGCTGATTCTAATAATGACTCATTTAGCACAATACCTTTGTTCTATAGATGGGATACTTCTAACTGGAACCAGGTGTAACCATGGCAAAAGACAATGCCGTCAAAAACGGCCACCGCGAAATCGAATGGTGCGCGTGTGCTCTCAGCAGGTACGCAATCTGTGGCACAAGTTCTCGAACGCGAATGAGATCCGCTGATTCACGAATGGCTGGCTTTGGTGGAAAAGCAAGATGACCCGATGAGCATTAAATTGAGCTACGAAGACGCACCGGACAATTGCCGCAGTTGTTAGCCGATGTGATCGCCCGGCTGCACCTCGAGTCCTCGACCAAAGCTCCTATCTCCGTCGCGGCCAGTCATCACGGCGATCTGCGACGCAAACAGGGCTACTCCGTGGCCATGGTGGTGGAAGAGTCGCGTCTGTTGCAGGTTTGCCTTTTCTCCAATCTGCACAAAAACACCAAACAACTGAACTACGAGAACCTGCTTCCCGATGTGGTAATCATCGCGGACAAAGTCGATGCGCAACTAAAACAGCAAATGCTGCGCTACATGGCCGCGAATGCGGTTGGCACTAAATCCAAGGTGCATTGATTCTTAACCAAGTAAACTAAAATGGTCCCAGGCCCGAGTTTTTCTTAGCCCCTTTTACCCCCCTTCCCTGCAAGTGAAAGCACCAGCGCGTCCGCGCATAAATGCGGGCGGGGAGTGGTATGAGCCAATCAAAAAAGGAATATGTGCTGCTGATCGAATGCCACCCGGCGGATGCGCGATTGATAACCAACGCGCTGAAGAACGATGTACGGGAAGGCCTGCAGGTCGAGTACGTTAAGAAACTATCGGACGCAGTGGAACGCATCCACAAACGCAGGGTGCGAGGAATAATTGTAAACATTGAAATGCCAAACGGGAGGGGCGTGGCGGCGTTTGAAAAGCTGCTGGCCGCCGCGCCACACGTTCCTATTCTGATCCTCAGCGGCGTGGAAAACGAAAATGTCGCGAAACAGGCGGTAGATCGCGGGGCGCAAGACTATCTCCTGAAAAACAACTTTGATCACTTCCGCTTGCGCAGGGCGGTGCGCCTGATGATCGAGCGGCACGCCACTGAGGAAAATGCGTATTTGCAACAGCGTTGCGCCGAAGTAACGCTCGCGTGCACGGGAGACGCCGTGATCATCAGCGATAGCGCGGAGCGGGTGACGCATTTAAATGGTCCGGCGGAACTGCTGACCGGCTGGTCTCAAGCGCAAGCGCGCGGCCATTCACTAAACGAACTACTGGGCCACGCCGGTTGTGACGATAAGCAACCGACCTCAGCCCACGCGGCCATGGATTCCGGCTCTATCGGAAACTCAGCTTGCTCAGACACGGCGATATTAGTGAGACGTGACGATATCGAGCTGAACATAAAAAACTGCTCGGGGTACATCCGCGACCGGGATGGAAACGTCACCGGAACGGTGGCCGTCCTGCACGACTTGGGGGCCGTGCGAGAGCAAACCTTGGAGCTTTCCCAGGCGGCGCAGCACGATTTTTTGACCGGACTACCGAATCGTTCACTTGTCAATGACCGTATCACCCAGGCTATTTCCTTCTCGGCGCGATATAACAAACAGTTGGCGGTCATGTTTGTGGACCTGGATCTGTTCAAGAGAATTAACGACTCCCTCGGGCATGCCGTGGGCAACAAATTATTGCAACAGGTAGCTACCCGCATCGTGGCCTGCGTGCGCCGTTCAGACACCGTGGGGCGCATTGGCGGAGACGAATTCGTGGTGCTGCTTTCACAAGTGGGGCATGCCGAAGACGCGGTGTTCATTGCCAGAAAAATTTTGAGCTCGCTGGCCGCGCCATACCTGATCGATCAAAAACAACTACAGATCAACGCCAGTATCGGAGTCAGCACCTACCCAGACGATGGGACCACCGAAACGCTCATTCACCGTGCGGGCACCGCCATGCATGAAGCCAAAAAACTCGGGCGCAATAACTGTCAATTCTTCCGCCCGGAAATGCAGGCGCGAGTTTTGGAATGGCAGAGCCTGGAGGGCAGCTTGCGCTGCGCGCTGGAACGCAACGAATTCATGCTGGTGTACCAACCTAAAATCGACCTCACTACCGGGGAGATCAGCGGCGTGGAAGCTTTGCTGCGCTGGAATCATCCCGAACGCGGCCTCATTCAACCATTAAAATTTGTGCCCATCGCGGAAGAATCCGGATTGATCGTGCCCATCGGTCGGTGGGTGCTGTTGGAAGCTTGCCGGCAGGCCCGCGCGTGGATGGACGCGGGATTGCCCCCCGTGCGGATCGCCGTCAACGTGTCGGCGTTGCAGTTCGCCTCTAAGGATTTTTTGTCCAGCGTTCGCGCTGCACTGATTTCCACTGGAATAGACCCCTGCAATCTGGAACTGGAATTGACCGAGACGGTGTTGATGCAGGACGCGGAATCCGCGGTGCAAATGCTGCGCGCACTGAAAGCCATCGGCGTGCAACTAGCGGTGGACGATTTTGGAGTCGGCTATTCCAGCTTCAGTTATTTGCGCAAATTCCCGCTGGATGCCTTGAAAGTGGACCGCAGCTTCATCAATGACATTTCCTCGAACCCGGATAATGCCACCATTTTGAGCGCGCTCATCAACATCGGAAAGAGCCTGTAGCACCGCGTCGTCGCCGAGGGCGTGGAGACCGAGGAACAGTTGCATTTTCTCCAAAGAGAAGGCTGCAGCGAGGGCCAAGGATACTTTTTCTGCCGCCCGGTAATTGCCGAGAAGTTCGCGCAGTTTCTGGAACGCGGCGTAACAGAATCGGTGGTCCATTAACCTTGAAAAAGCGCATCCCCAGAAAATACCGAAAACCAGCCGTGACACTCTAGAAACAAAGCGTCTGCAAGCATCCTAAGCAAATCATCTCGGCATCAGACAGAACACTCGGGTTGGAGCTGGCTCAGTTCGGATTGTAAGGCTGGACCCAAAAACGGAGTTTACGAGTCGGTTATTTGACCCAGTGCGATAGCGTCATTAATTGGGGAGTGCGGGTGGGGCCTTCCGCGGAAACGTATTTGTTAGCAGTGAGACGTGGTCTTACCGGTGCGTTCACCGGCGCCAGTCTCCGTCACCTCGCTACAGAAACAGTTCGAATCAAATCTCAAGCCACCTTCAAAATCCGATTACGGGCCGAATGATGAAAACCAATTCGCAACTAGTACGGATAGTTGGCCGCACTTTAAAATTTTCGAATATTTCCCCGCTGGCGGTTGCCCTGCTTTCGACAGCGTGGGCCTTCCCTGCAGCAGCACAGACGAATGATGCCGCCGTGTCGCAGACTACTTCCCGCCCGGCCCGCATCACACAAGCCATCGACGAAAAACAGTTGGTAATCCTCAAGGGAAATGTCCATCCGCTGGCGCAGCCTAAATTTGATTTAGGAGCGGTAAGCGATGCGCAACCCCTTGATCGCGTGCTGCTGTTATTGCAGCGCGCACCCGAACAAGAAGCCGCCCTCCGCCAATTATTGGACGATCAACTCACTCTCAATTCGCCAAAACATCACGCCTGGCTGACTCCCGAACAGTTCGGGGCGCAATTTGGAACCACGGACGCCGACCTCCAGGCCATTACAACTTGGCTGGGGTCTAAGGGATTTCACGCAATTCAGGTCGGTCCAGGACGCACCGCCATTCAGTTTTCCGGGACAGCAGGTCAGGTGCGCGATGCCTTTCATACCGAAATTCACCGCTACGTGGTGAATGGCGCACAACGCTTCGCCAACTCCAGCGATCCACAAATTCCCGCCGCCCTCGCCCCGGTAGTGGCAGGCGTGGTCTCCTTGCATAATTTCCCCAAGTTCGCCCATTCCCACAAGCTGGGAAATTTTCATCGCGCCAGGGATGGCGGCGCCATCGAGCCACTATTTTCGTTTGCCGGCTGTGGATCTAACTCCAATCAGCCGTGCAACGGACTTGGCCCCGCCGACCTCGCAAAAATCTACAACGTTCCTTCCAATCTGGATGGCACCGGACAAAGCATCGCCGTGGTAGGACAGTCGAATATTAATCTCGCCGATGCGCAACAGTATCGCGCCATGTTTGGCTTGCCGGTGAACGATCCCGTTATCGTTTTAAATGGACCCGATCCTGGGCTGACCGCTGACGAATCGGAAGCCGATCTCGACGCGCAGGTCTCCGGTGCGGTGGCTCCCAAAGCGACAGTCAAGCTAGTAGTCTCGGAATCATCTCAATCGACGGCCACGGGCGGCATCGATCTATCCGCCCTGTACATTATTGACAACAATGTTGCCGGCATAATGAGCGAGAGCTATGGCTCCTGCGAAGCTGGCCTCGGCACGGCGGGCAATGCCTTTTATAACGCATTGTGGGAACAAGCGGCCGCCCAAGGCATCACTGTCCTGGTTTCGACCGGCGATAGTGGTTCCGCGGGTTGCGATGACCCTAATTCCTCCGACTTCGCCACCAATGGCTTGGCAGTCAGCGGACTGGCCTCCACGCCTTTCAACATAGCCGTCGGCGGCACGGACTTTCTCTACAGCACCGCTAACCCCTCCTCCACCTACTGGAATGCAACGAATTCCGGCACGCCACCAACGGAATCGGCCCTGTCCTACATTCCGGAAACCACCTGGAACGATTCCTGCGCCGCGGCAGGCCTAACCGGATGCACCGCAAGCATTATCAATGCCGATAACTCCAGCGGATCAGATTTGGCGGCAGCCAGCGGCGGACCGAGCTCCGTCTATGCCAAACCCGCATGGCAAGCGGGCATCAACGGCATGCCCAACGACAATAGTCGCGACCTCCCGGATGTTTCCCTATTCGCCAGCAACGGCAACAACAACAGCTTTTACATTGTTTGCCAGAAAGATTTTACCGGCTCCAATTCCTGCGATCTGAACTCCCCTTTCACCGATTTCGCCGGCGTCGGCGGAACTTCCGGCTCGGTACAGACGTTCGCGGGAATCATGGCCCTGATCAATCAAAGCCAGGCTACCGGGTCAAATCCTGCACCACGCCAGGGCAACGCAAATTACATTCTTTATAAATTGTATAAACAGAATCCCACAAAAATATGCCCGTCCAACCCGGCGGCAGTCACCGCAGCGGGTTGCATATTTTACGATGTGACTGTCGGAAATATTTCCGTGGCATGCCAGGGTGGAACCGCAAATTGCAGCAACACCAGCACCGCCGCCAACCAGTACGGCGTGATGGTCAGTGCAGGTACTCCCGCGTGGACCGCCACCACCGGCTACGACTTGGCCACCGGCCTGGGTACCGTGAATGTCGCCAATCTCGCCAGCGCTTGGAGCGGCGTCGGATTGACGGCCTCGACCACCTCCATTAGCGCTTCACCGAGCGGCACAATCGCCCACGGATCTAATGCCAGCTTCACCGTAAAGGTGGCCTCATCGGGAGGAAGTCCCACCGGACAGGTTTCGCTAATTGCCAGCCCCGCAGGCGCCGCGCAAACCGGCGTTGGACCCTTCTCATTAAGCAGCGGCACCGCCACGTTTACCACTAACATGCTTCCGGGTGGCACGGCCTATAACGTAGTCGCGCACTACAGCGGCGACGGCACCTTCGCACAGAGCGACTCTGCACCAGTTTTAGTGACCGTCAGTAAAGAAAGCAGCACAACATTTGTTGGCCTGGTGACCTTCGATCCGGCGACCGGTAACGTCTCCAGCAGCAACGCCGCCTCCGCAGTCTATGGCTCGCCCTATATCCTACGCGTGGACGTAAGAGACGCCTCGATTAGCCCATGCTCGGCAAATCTACAAAACGGGAACATTCCCCCCATTGATATCATCCCCTGCCCTACCGGCAACGTTTCCGTTACCGACAACGGTTCGCCGCTCAACGATTTCACGATCAGCAAAACCGGCGTGTCTTCCAACGTGGCCCCTCTGAACAGCCAGGGATATTTTGAGGATCAGCCCATTCAATTGCCAGCGGGCACTCACAGCGTCGTGGCCGCTTACGGGGGCGACAACAGCTATACCTCCAGCACTTCCGCCGCAGATAACATCTTCATCACCAAGGCGGGCACCGCCGTAGCTATGTCTCCCCTTCCCAATGCTTCGACGAATTTTCCCATCACGTTAACTGCGACCGTCACCACCGCCAGTTCCGGCGTCGGCCCAACCGGAACAATGACTTTCAGTTCCGCAGGCTCCACTCTCGGAACAGCTCCTGTTGTGGGCACCGCCGCTATTCTCACGCCGTTCTCTCCTGCAATCGGCACCGCTACTTTTGCTACCACCTTCACCACCACAGGTGCAAAAAGTATCGCCGCTACATACAGCGGAGATTCCAATTACTCGCCGTCCGGGCCTTCCGCGGCTATCTCCGTCAACGTCGTTTCCTCTGGCTCGTTCAACATAACCGCCTCGTCCTTAACAGTCACCGCCGGGAGTAGCGGCGTATCGACCGTCACCGTCACACCAAGCGGCGGCTTTACCGGCAGCGTACAAGTTGCTTGCGCGGCAACGGGATTGCCGCCCGGCGGCAGCTGCACTCCAAATCCGCTGACTATCTCGGTCACTGGCACCGCGCCGGTGACCGGGGCATTGACAATTCTGGTCGCCGCGCCGTCGACCACATTGTCGGCTTCCAGGATTTCGCCCGAGCACCACCCGCTCTACGCTGCCGCAATGGCAATCCCGCCCACTAATTTAAACGGTACCCACCTGACCGCTTGGTGGACACTCAGTGCAGGCTCAGGTCTAGCCTCCATATTGCTTCTAATCCCGGGCTTACGAGGACGAAACCACCTCCGCACCGCGTTGTGCTTAGGACTACTCTGCGCGTTGAGCTTTACCTTGGGATGTGGCGGCGGCAGCAGTGGAGGAGGCGGTGGAGGGGGCACGCAGGTTGCTTCGCGCACGACGCTGACTGTAACCAACGCGAAACAACCATCCACCAGTAACAATTTTGCCTTCACTGTCGCGGTTACATCCTCGGGCGCAACTCCCACTGGCCAGGTGCAGCTCTTCGACGGGAACACTGCGTTGGGTTTGCCAGTAACGATCTCGAATGGTTCTGCTTCGATCAACACCGGACTGCCCACTGTCGGCACTCACGCGGTTAGTGCCCATTACCTGGGCAATAGCACGAGTCTACCGTCTGCAAGCGGCGCGCTGAACTTGACGGTGACAGGCGCGACTACCGTGCCCCTCACAGCCAGCCCGAGCGGCTCCGCGAATATTAATTTAACGATTCAGTAGAGAGATGATCAAGGAAGGTACGTTCAGCCGTATAACGGAATTAATTGAGGGCCGGGGGAAAGAAGACGCCCCAGAAGTGCGGAGCCGGAGACAAGAATTCTATCGGTTGGAGCGAGCCGCCTTGAGATAGTTGCGCCGCACGCACGATGCGAACCTCAACGCGATTGTTGGTCTGGGGATGCTCGATGGTAAGCTTGGCCCCCGCAGGAAAACCTTCAGACACTAACAGCATCGCGCCAGTTTGACTCACGGTATGCGTTTCTGCTTTCACCGGCTCGGGCTTATTCGGAATATGTAGTAATACCGGCATGCGCAGAAGAACCCGTTGAGCGCGCCGGCGCTCTTCAGCCGTTGGCTGCCGCGTAACTCCAGGGCGCGTGCCAGTAGCCGCCGAGGCATTAATGTCGGAGTGACTTTTCACAGTTCCAGTCCCCAAAAATCCATCTCTGGCGCCACCAATTCGATGCCATATTCCCAGCCGTCCGGGCGCGGGCCACCTTTCCACACCACCACCGCAGCGTTCGTGGAATGAGTGGCAACGTTGGTGAGCGCCACGCGATCTTCCAACTCCAGCGACTGCTTCAACACGATCATGCAACCGTAAGGATTCACGATCCGGGTATGTGCCGCCACCTGAACGCGCTCGCCAGTCCCTGTATTCCACTCAATACGAACGGGAACGCGCGAATTCATGCGCGGGCCGCGACGCTGCATGCTATGGCGGTTGGCGGCCTGCTTCGATTCGACAAACTTTACGGACATAATTGCCTCAAGCGGACCCTACCAAAGGAATTTCGGGACCCACTACGGTCAGTAAGGTCATGCTAAAGTTGCGGAGAAAGGCGGTCAATGGAACTGTTTCAAATTGGTACCGAAGTTATATCTGGCCCTTTGGGCAGGGTAAAGCAAGGCTGCCGTGGCAAACGCAAACGTCAGAAATTTGATTGTTAACGCTGATGATCTGGGCTGGGCCGAGGGTGTAAATCGCGGCATTGCAGAAGCTCACCGCAACGGCATCGTGACCAGCGCCACAATCTTGGCCAACGGAGCGGCCTTTGCATCCGCTGTGCAACTAGCGAAAACCACGCCATCTCTGAGCGTCGGCGTACACCTGAATCTAAGCGATGGCAAGCCAGTATCCCCGCCAGAGACTGTGCCGAGCATCGTCAATAACCGCGGCGAGTTCGCGGGTGGACCCGAAGCCTTGCTGCTGCGCATCGCCAGACGAAACCTACGGCTAAAGGAAGTGGAAAACGAATGGGAGAGTCAGATTCAGAAAGTAGCGAATGCCGGCATTCGGCCAACACATCTCGATGGTCACAAACATGTGCACATGCTGCCGGGAATGTTTGAAATCGCCTTGCGTCTCGCCAAGCGGAATTCCATTGCAGCGGTTCGCATTTCGCATGAAGGTTCATCGCTGCGGGCCGCGTTATCCACCGGAGAAAACCAGAATATCCCCGTGGTCATGAAGCAAGGCGTGCAGGCGCGCGTGCTCAAGCTTTTAGCGAGGGACGCGCGAGCATTGGCCGAAGCCGCGGGGATCTCCACCACCGATTATTTTTGCGGCATCGCCCAGACTGGAGAGCTGACCATCGAAGGAATGAAATGCTTGCTGCAAAACTTGCCTGAAGGCACCACCGAAATGATGTGCCACCCAGGCTTTATGGATAAAGAGCTGGAAGAATCCCCAACCAGGCTGCAGGACTCACGCGAACTGGAAGTCGAGATCTTAACCAGCGCGGCCATTCGAAATCTTGTCGCATCACAGGGGATTCGCCTGATAGACTATTCTTTTGTGGCCGAAAAGGCCTGAGGTTGCTCAAAAAGCATGAGAAGCGAATCTCCCATCCGCTACTCCATCGTAGTGCCGTTTTTCAACGAACAGGAAAACGTCCCCCCGTTATACATGAAGCTGACCGAAGTGATGGACTCCATCGGCGAGCCCTACGAACTCGTCTTCGTCGACGACGGCAGCCGCGACAATACCTTCAAGGTTCTTTCCGAGATTTATGAACACGACCGCCGCGTCAACCTCGTCCGCTTGCGCCGCAATTTCGGACAAACCGCCGGATTAAAAGCGGGCTTCGACTTTGCGCGCGGCGAAATCATCATTTCCATGGACGGTGATCTGCAGCACGACCCCGAAGAAATTCCCCGCTTCCTCGAAAAAATTGAAGAGGGTTACGATCTCGTCAGTGGCTGGCGTCACGAGCGCAAAGACCATTGGCTCATGCGCCAGATTCCCAGCCGCGCCGCCAACTGGATGATGGCCAAGCTATCCGGCATAGATTTGCACGACTTCGGAACCACTTTTAAAGCCTATCGTCGCGAGATTATCCAGGAGATTCAACTCTACGGCGAGCTGCACAGATTTATTCCCGCGTTGGCCAGCTCCACCGGCGCGAAAATCGCGGAAGTGCCCATCTCCAATCTCGATCGCAAAAGCGGCAGGTCCAATTACGGAATTGGACGTACCATTCGCGTATTTCTGGATTTGTTGATTGTAAAATTCTTGCTGGACTACTCTACCCGTCCGCTGCAATTTTTTGGTTTGCTGGGCGTTGCAGGCGCCGGTTCGGGCGTGTTGATTGCCACCTTTTTAGCCTTCGAAAAATTTTACTATGGCCAGACCATCATGACCGAACACGGGCCATTGATGCTACTCGCCGTAGCGATTTTTATCAGTGGCGTACAGCTCATCTCTATGGGTCTGCTGGGCGAAATTATTGCCCGCACCTATTATGAATCCCAGAATAAGTCGATTTATTCGTTGCGGGAAGTGAAAAGCCACCGCAAAGAGATGAGCGATCCCGCCGAACCTGCCCGCCCATCGGGCAGTTCCGAACGATAAATTTCCGTAAAAATTTTTAAACCATCAGTTCATCCGCAAGGCGCCGCTAGACACCATGCGCTCGACAACAGGCTCGAACGCCGCGCACCAGGGGGCTTCATGAATCGCGAGCATTTTTATTCCATCATGAATGGTGAAGGCACCCTGGACTACGAGCTTTATCTCAATACCAAGGCGCTGTTGTCGTGCCAAACAAAATTTAACGACTTATGCAACGCCGATGAATTGCAATTCCAGGTCGTCCATCAGGTGGAAGAATTGTGGATGAAGTTGATCGCCTACACGCTGCTGGACATCGACGATTACCTGCAGCAGGAAAATACCAATCGGGTGATCACACTTTTCCGCCGTGTTCACTTAATCCAGAAAATGATGATCCAGCAGATCGCTGTGCTGGAAACCATGTCCCCCAAAGAATATCAAGCCATTCGAACCCGCCTGGGAAACGGCAGCGGCCAGGAATCCCCCGGCTTTCGCGTGCTCCTCAAAATGTTCCAACCCATCTGGAATTCCTTCAAATCCTGCTACCTCGAAAAGCATACCCTTACGGTGGAAAAAATCTACGACTCCGAATATTCCCACAGCGACGCCTACGTAGTAGCCGAGGCTCTCGCGGAATTCGACGCCCTATTTCAAAAATTCCGCTACGAACACATGCAACTCATCCACCGCACCATCGGATTTGGCGCCAAATCCTTAAAGGGCCGCGCCGTCGAAATACTGGAAGAAGGCATGCGCCAAAAATTTTTTCCCGAATTATGGGAAATCCGCGGCCACATGACCGACAAATGGGGCGCCCAATACGGACTAAAACGCGATCCCCTGGGCCCCCATCATTAGCCCGCTACGCCATTACAAAATAAAAACAAGCGGCACTGTGCCGCAGGTTCGCAATTGAGTTATGAACCTAGGTCTTGGGGTTCGGTGGGGTCTTAGATCTTTGTATGATGACTTTGTAACATAATTATAAATAACACTAAGTCGGAGGGCGCCCCAGGCTCGATTTTCAGCCTGGGTCTTGGGGTTGCGGTTGAATCTTGCCGTTGAATCTTAGCCTTGTCTCTCAGCTTCTCTCCCCCAAAAATAAAATCATGATCTCAATCGAAAATTACACCGGCGAAATACTCCGGTAAGCCCCGCCAAAAAACAGCAGCGGTTCCCCCTCAAACACTTCCGCGCTTTCCACCTCCGCGAGAAAAATAGTGTGATCCCCGGCCAGGTGCGACGCCACCACCCTGCAGGTGAGCTGTACCAGAGCGTCCCCCAAAACTGGAATGCCCGCCGCAGGCCATTCAAATCGTATCCCCAAAGCGCGCTCCACGTCAGGATCTTGCTCCGGCTGCGCAAAAAAATCAGAGATGGCCCGCTGATTATCCTTCAAAACGCTGACGCCAAAGCGCTGCACCTTTTTCAGTATCGCCAGCATGCGCGCCTGTTCATCCACGCACACCAAAACTAAAAGTGGTTCAAGAGAAACCGCGGTAAACGAATTCGCGGTCATGCCGTGCACTTCGCCCGGCGCACGTTCGGCAGTCACCACCGTGACGCCAGTGGCAAATCGACCGAGCGCCTGGCGAAACACCGCGCTGCTGAGTAAGCCCGATTTCATATTTTTTCGAAGATACCACAGGAACGAACTCACTAAACGAATTTGGCGCTGCACATCGCGTTCCGTAGAAACCGACGCGTGCGTGCTGTTTAGTCGGCGAACAGATACACAAACAAAACGGGCGAGACATGGGCCCCCTGGCCACGCTCGCCCGTCGGCATCTTCTGCTTTCACCTCAAGCCGCGCTCTTAGCGGCTGGGTGGTTTGTCCTTCTCCTTAGGCTTTTCCTTCTCCGGGGGCGGTTGTTTTTGCTGCTGCTGTCTTTGTGCAGGCGGCGGTGGCGCAGTGCGCTCTGCTGGCCGCTCCGCTGGACGTTCTGCCGGCTTGGGAGCTGGAGCGGGGCGTGCCGCAGGCTGCTCTGTCCGTGGCGCAGGACGCTCTGCTGGTGCGGGTCGCGGCGCTGGTTGCTCAGTTGGTCGTGTCGCGGGACGATCTGCGGGTCGCTCTGCCGGTGCCGGCCGATTCGTCGGCTGTTCATTCGGTCGCGTCACTGGACGATCCGCGGGGCGCTCTGTTGGTGCCGGACGATTGTTTGGCTGTGCGCTTGGCGGACGGTCATTGGTAGCTGGCGGCCGTGAGTTAGGCTGCGTGCCGTTAGGCTGAGTTACCGGTCGATCCGCAGGGCGCTCTGTTGGTGCCGGACGATTGTTTGGCTGCGCGCTCGGTGGACGGTCGTTGGTAGCTGGCGGCCGGGAGTTAGGCTGCGTACCGTTAGGCTGAGTTATGGCGCGATCTGCAGGCCGGTTGTTTGGCTGCACAGTGTTCGGTTGCGTTGCAGTACCACGCTCACCGGCTCGATTCCCAGGCTGTTCGTTATTCGGAGTGCCAGGTCGGTTCGCAGGATTGTTTTGGGGTTGGCCCGGTTGCGGCTGGCCCGGCTGACTGGGACGGTTGGCAACGTTGCCCTGTCCCCCCTGAGCCGCTGTACGGTTCACTGGCTGGGCCGGCTTGGGAGCTTCCCGCACCGATACAGGTGCCTGCCTTGGAGGTGGAGCGACCCTGACCGCGGCGGCTTGAGTCCGAGCCGCAGGCGCGGGCTGGATCTGTCGAATTTGGGTGACGGATAGCGGCTTGCCGCCGTTGCTCTTTATCGCTTCCTGCCGTTTTTCAAACGATGGAGGCGGCGGCGGAGGTGCGGCCTTCGCTACAACCGCGCGCTGCTGCAGTGCTGCAGGCGGCTGATGCTCCGCTGGTCGTGACGATCCCAACACTGCCTGTTTCGACGGCACGATAGCCGGCTGGCGAACCTGCACTTGCGCGCTGGCCATTTGCCGCGCATCAACTTTCACGGCATTGCGCGCGACAGGTTGTGCCGACGTGAAAGCTTGCTGGCTCGTGGCCATAATCGCGCCAGGAACCCGCTGATTCACATAGGTAACGTTGGTCACCGTAGTGTTGTTGTTGACCACCGTGTTTTGATAGTAGTTGTTGATCACCGTACGGTTCACGGTGGTATTCGAAACGTTTACGTTTTCCACATACCGTTCGCTCACGCGGTAAGACGGCACGTACACTTCCCGTGGGCCGAGCGGAAACCAACCTACTGCCCCGCCGCCACCACCCACTGCGATACCCACGCTGAAACCGCCGCCGCCAACGAATGCGACGAGCGCTGGCGCGTACACAGGACGCACGTAAACTACTCCTTCAGCTCGCGGGGGTGAAGGTATCCATCCCCATCGGCCTTCCACGTTCACCCAGCGTCCATAATGAAACGGTGCGAAGCCCCAAGGCTGGTCATCAACCCAGGTATATCCCCAGGGTTCGATATACGCCCAGTGACCGTAGTGATAAGGCGCCCAGTCCGCGACTTCAACCTGCGGGTACCAGACATGGCCGTATTCCGGCGTATCGCGCCAGTCTCCGTGGTCGTCCAAATCTTCATATCCGACCACGTCCTGCGAAACATACTGAGCCGACCGCGAATGTTCCCATCGGCGATCACGCTCGGCACTCCACGTGTCAAACTCGTCGTAATCCGCGCTGAGATCCTGCACATCCGCGTTCAGCTGATCCGTTCCAGAGAAAACCGCGTCATCGTGTGTGCGAACGGAATAAGACGCTCCGCCTCCGGTGACTTGGCCTTCCCCGTCGCGAACTCTGATGGAGGTCGCATCGCCGCCTTCGTCGACGTTGATGCGATAGACGCCCGGTCGTGTAATCGAGAAAGCCAGATTCGGCGTATCAACTTCGTAAGTCTCGTTGTCATCCAGATGACGCACGCGCACGAGAATTGTGCCTTCAGTCAAGCGAATTTGCGTGACGTTATCGTTCAGATTGAGAAACGAGAAGCCAGTGCTGTGGAACAATCGGATGGTAGACGCATCCAGTTGCAGCTCAACCCGCCCGTCCTGATCAGACCACAGTTTATCGCCCGTAGTGATCGGTCGATTTATTCCTGCATCGACCCAATCCTCCGTACCTGCTGGTTGGAACGAAACAGCTCCTTGGGAATACGCGAGACGTGCTACTACCGATGGCGGATCATCCTCATCTGCAAGTGCCAGCTTCGGAAGGAACAGCGCAAGCGCCATTGCCACTCCAAGAACGCTGGCTACCTTTCGGGCATGTTTTGTGAACATTTTTCTTCTCTCCTTGTTGCTAACCACTTTGGACCCTTCTCTTCGCACACAACCGCTGTGCGAATGAGACGAAACAGTTAGTGAACCGGGAAAGGGCGGGCGAGCGTGCGTAGACATTGCACCAATCCCCCTGGTACCTGAATCCGGAGTTCGCTGTAGACGCAAACAGGAAAGCCCCGACAGGTTAATGCATGTTAAACCCTTCGAGCCAACAACAGTTGCAACAGATCGCAAGCGTTACCCTAACTGATTATCTCCCCGCATCACCGATGGAACTTTTAGAGATTTCAACTCTCAAGAAATTTCACGCAAATTCACAAATAAAAAAAGCCCGCTCGAAACCAGCGGGCTTTTTTATCTTCTAACCAAACCTGCGCTTTAGCGGCCGTGCGATCCTGAGCCGCCTCTATTTCCGCCACCGCCACCTGAAGGACGTCCCCCTCCGGATGATCCGCGGCTAGGAGCCGGAGAAGAGTGTGAAGGCGCCGAGTACGTGCGGCTTGGAGCAGAATAGCCGCGGCTTGGCGCCGAATAACCGCGCGACGGTGCGGAATACGCACGCGACGGCGGCGAGTAACCCCGTGAAGCGCCCTGACTATTGTAGGTCCTGCCACTATTTGCAGAAGGTGGCCGGTTAGGATTGTAACGAGCGGCGCCCTGTGAGTTCACCGAGCTGCCCGAACCTGCATAACCCGGACGATTTGGTGACCCGCTGCCGTAATTGGCACTCGCTCTCCCGCTATAAGCAGTGGAGTTTCCCGCACTACGATTGCCCGCATTCGTATTGTTACGTCCCGCGTTATAGCCAGAATTTCCAACTGTGCGCACCGCCATGTGCGAAGCCCCAGCAGCCGGGGCTGTACGCGCAATCACTGCGCGGTTCTGCACCGAAGCCGGAGGTGTTGCTACGCGACCACCGCGAGCGCTCGCAGCTCCCGTATAACTCGCCCTCGTCGGAGTCATATTCAAATGATTCGTAACTTGCGCGCCGCGCAGCGAAGCAGCCGTCACCTGTGACGCGCCGCGGTTCACTGCCTGACCATTTACAAAGCCTGTTCGCGTAGTTGCCGTCACCGCCGCTGGATTGTGCGCGTATGCATAATTCCGATTCACGCTGTTGAAGTTGACGTTGTTCGCGTTTCGAATATACGTGTTATGAATATTTATGTTGCGGATGTACGCGCCGCCTGCACGGTAGCCGTACCATGGGTGATAAATCTCACCGAAACCTAGCGGAAACCAGCCTACTCCAACACCTACTCCGAAGCCGAATCCGCCGCCCAGAAATCCAACAAAAGCCGGTCCGTAAACTGGATAGTAGCCAATCGGTCCCGGGCACCAGCCCCAGCGGCCGCCAAAATAATTCCAGCGTCCGTAGTGGTACGGCGCAAAACCCCAAGGCTCATAGCCAATCCACGTCCAGCCCCAAGGCCCAACGTAGCCCCAATATCCATTACTGTAAGGAGCCCATCCAACCGCGACACCGTTGGGATACCAAACTGGGCCGTAGTTAGGCTCTTGCGACCACGTGCCGTTATTGTCGAGGTCGGAATAACCCACCGTGTCGCGCGAAACGTACCGCGCAGAAACTGAATTTTCCTCTCTCCGGTCACGGTCGGCAGCCCAGCGATCGAAATCGTCCGGCTGCGGCGCGCGGTCCGTGTGGTAATCGATATCGGAATCGGTCCCATTGAATTCGGCAAGCTCACCTGAGCGCACAACGTGGCTCTTGCCGCCCGCGGTAACTTCGCCTTCTCCGCGAATTACCGTCACCAGCGTGCCGTCGCCATTTTCATTCACGTCGATGCGGAACGCGCCAGCTTCGCGCACGGTAAACGCAACGTTCGGTGTATCCACTTCATAAGTGTCGCCTTCGCGAAGTTCGCGCACGCGGAAATTAATGCTGCCTTCCGCCAAACGCATCTGCGTAATGTTTTGGTCCAAATTCAAAAAGGACAGCGCCGTCATCGCGCCCAGGTGAATGGAAGCTTGCCCAGCTTGCAATTCCGCGCGGGAATCCTTATCCACCCAAATTTTATCGCCAATGGTAACTGGCCGATTCTTGGCTGCATTGCCCCAATCGCCGCTGCCGCCAGCCTGAAACGAAACAGAACCATCCAGATAACTCAACCTGGCAACGCGCGAGGGAGGATCTTGCGCGTTAGGTGAACCGCCATCCTCTACTTGAGAATTCCCATAACGTGGATCATTGCCACGACCCGCATAGTTTCCGTTGGAATTATCGTTGTAGCGTGGATCGTTGTTGTACCGAGGGTCGCCAGAATTGTTGTACTGAGGGTCGCCGCCGTTGGGATTCGCGTCGCGTGCATCGTCGGCAGGACCTGGTGCATTAGTCCCATCGGAACGAACGGTAGTGTCGCCCGCGGAACGACCATCGCCTTGCGCCCGAACAGCCGTTGCGGCCGTTAAAGTCGTAAAAGAAAGAAGACCGGTCAAACACAGCACTAAGCCGAGTCTGCCTTTACCGGTGAATGTGGTCTTCGACATGTATTTCCCCTATTCTAGGCCGGGCGACTGCTCCCGGCTGGTCGGAGTCTACCTTAGGTAGTTCTCCCACAACGTGTAACCCGGTGGCGGGAAATAAGTTGCCGCACTCCGCCGACCGATAAACTGGCCATATAAATGTTAGATGCCTGGCACCGACGCCGGGATTACGACCCGGGAGTGTACTAGTACACAGCGTATCCGTAACTAACACTAAATCTGTCCTCTAGAACAGGCGATTTTCTCTGGCACTCTCCGTAAACTCGGGGATTGTGAGTGCATACGCGGTCTGGGAGAATAGAATTCATATGAACGCAAAATGGTTTGGATCTATGGCAGTCGCAGCGATCGGAATGGCTGCCGCGATCTCTTCGCCGGCGCAAACTTGGCGCCAGGTTGGCCCTCCGGGTGGCACGGTCATATCCCTCGAAGCCGATTCCCATAACATCAAGAAGATTTACCTCGGCACTTCCGACGGCCACGTTTTCTTTTCCAACGATGAAGGCGCGAATTGGCGATTGATCAGCCGCATCGGCACTGGCCAGGACGACGTCATCACCCACATCCTCGTCGATCCGCGCGACGCCAATCGCCTTTACGCCAGCACTTGGACGTTGTATTCCGGCGGCGGCGGCGTTTATCGCAGCGATGACGCGGGCCACTCGTGGCATGTAATCGGCCTCGCGCATGAAACGGTGCGCGCTCTCGCGCAAGCGCCGACGAATCCTAAAATTTTGGTAGCCGGATCATTAACCGGTGTGTACCGCTCCAGCGACGATGGCGCCAACTGGACTCTCATTACTCCAGCGAAGCACGAAGACCTTCGCAATTTTGACTCCGTGGCTTTCGATCCTCGCGACGAAAACACCATTTATGCCGGAACCTACCACTTGCCATGGAAAACCACCAACGCCGGCAAAGATTGGTTTCCTATTCAAAAGGGCATGATCGATGATTCCGACGTAATGAGCATCGTCGTCGACCCCACCAATCCAGAAAATGTCCATGCCACCGCTTGCTCCGGTATTTATCACAGCGTGAACGGCGCGCAGAACTGGACCAAGTACAAAGGCATTCCGTTCGTATTCCGCAGAACCCAGCTGATTCGCCAGGATCCCCAAAACCCACAAGTTCTTTACGCCGGAACCACCAGCGGCTTGTGGAAGACCACGAACGAGAATGATTTTAAGCGCATCACACCCGGCGACTGGGTTATCAACGCCATCGTAATCGATCCGAATCATTCCGACCGTTTGATTATCGGAACCGAACGCCAAGGCGTGCAGATCAGCGAAAACGGCGGCGCAACCTTTACTTCTTCGAACGCCGGTTTCCAACACCAACACATTCTTGACGTAGCCATCGATCATGAAAATCAGGCACGCGCCTTGGTAGTCCTCACTTTTGATACCGACGCGTTTTTGGCCACCCAGGACGGCGGCAACACTTGGTCGGCATTGGGACCGGGACTCAAGCGCACCGATCTGAAACATGTTTACGCAGCCCCCGGCACCTGGTGGGCTTCCTTGAACAACGGCGGCTGGATGAAGTATGACGAGACCAACAAGAAGTGGGTAAAAGCCGGTCTCTACGTTCCAGAAGCAACTCCCGTAGCCGCAACCTCAAAGTCTGCTGCGACGAAGGGCAAAAAAGGCGCGCCCGTTAAAAAGACGACCGCAACCACTGCAGCAAGACGTCCAACTTCCAAGAAGCCGACCACCTTCGTTGCCGTGCAAGTTAACGACATGACCTTCGGTAGCGAAGCATGGTTCGCAGCCACCGCTGGCGGAATCCTGGGTTCCAAGGATCACGGCATCACCTGGAAAAACGCTGGCTCTGATTCCTTCTTGAAGCAGCCCGCAACGTCACTCGAAGCCACTCTGGATGGCACCCAGATTTGGGCCATCTCGCAACGCAATCTGATCTACTCCGCGGACGGCGGAGCGCACTGGGAGAGCAAGGACTTGTCCTTCGCATCTGCCGGCAATTTGCGCCTCCACCGTGTAGACGATTCGAACTTGTACATCACTTCCAACATGGGGCTGTATACCTCGCATGACGCCGGTCGCAACTGGAACCGCTCAGATGTACGCGAACTGCAATTCCAGGACGTGGCTGTGAGTGGAAAAGCAACGGTCGTGGCGCTTCAAAAGCATGGTTTGCTGACTTCCTTTGACGCCGGCAAAACATGGAAGCGCGTAGACGACCCCCTAGCCGACGGTTTCTTCCCAGTCGTGCGCGTACGCCGCAACGGAGCCCTGGTAGCAGCCTCCGCAACAGAAGGCCTGCTCTCACTAGAACTGGAAGGCCGCTCAGCCAGCAGCACCGGCGGAGGCACAGCCATGCTGCTCACCCCCGACGGAGTCCAGAAGCCTAAGAATTAATTCAGGCTCAAGCAAAATAAAAAAGGCGGAAGGGTCAATTCCCTTCCGCCTTTTTCTTTCGCACAAGATGCAACGATGCCGTCTTTCACAGAATCTTGTTTTTACGTCGTCGAAGTCGCAAGCGAGCACTCTGTTGTTGCAACGAGAAAATGTCGTATTAACTGCAACGAAACTATGTCACCCCTCCCGTGGTTAGGGAACTGCGGTTAATGCGGGGTGCCCGGAAAAATTGTAGATGCGCGGCGTGAGGCGTTTCTT